>Ga0207652_10000132_pt1 | contig 80345 bp, 60 predicted proteins | sample KBSC63BmetaG_FD_184334 | JGI IMG/M metagenome (GOLD analysis project Ga0207652, IMG submission 184334) | Corn rhizosphere microbial communities from Kellogg Biological Station, Michigan, USA - KBS C6-3B metaG (SPAdes) (version 2) | ecosystem: Host-associated > Plants > Roots > Rhizosphere ... | reverse complement strand
CCAGTTAGAGCATTCAAGACATAGAAGCATCCATGGTTTTATCATCAATATTTTCTCAGCAATTGGAGCCTATCACTTCATGCCTAAAAAGCCTTCCCTGGCAAGCCATTTCGAAACAGACAACTCTCACTCATTACAACTTTATCTGTAAATTTGACATCATTATATCGAACTCACGTTAATTTACAAATGACCATTTAATTCCAAACCTGATAACGAGGCCTGGCGTTGGATAGAACGGTGCGGCGAAATTATTGTTGGTAAATCCAAAGCCCTGGTCAATATTAACTGTGTTTAAATTTTCAGCTTTTATAAACGCCGTAAAGGATTTTATTCTGAAATTAAAAAACGCACTTAATTGTGGGAGATTATTAATTGTGATACTATCCTGCGGAAAAAATTTGCCCATCACAGGAGAATAATTATCAGTTTTGTAAGGCGTGTTATATTTTACATCGATGCCTGTACTTAAATTTAGATTTTTGAAAAAAATTCCTTCAAAAGCAATTTGTTGCCTGGTGTAAAATAAAGGAACATGAATCGGCGTATTTCCGGCAGTTTGCTGAACAATAAAATTGCTGTATAAATTTAAATGACCAACAATTCTTGTTTTTGTAGATGCGGTAAACTGTGTAAGATTTATTAATCCATTAAACTGATCTGTCTGATAAAAATTTTTGAAATAAGCGTAGTTTGTAATGGAAATATTTCGCGCCATTAAAGTAAACCGTTGATTGATTGCTGTAGCAGTTAAAACGGATATATTTTCTTTCAGTGTATTCAAATTATTATTAAAATTGAAAGAAGAATTTCCTTCATAAATGTAAGAAGGAGAACGGTTCACGTTTTGAAAACTAACCTGCACATCGCCCAATTTTTTATTAAGCGTTCGCGCTACAGACGCATAAACATTGAAGTCTGCGGCATTGAGGCCGGTTGGATAAAATTCGCCATTTAGAACGGCATCCCACTTTTTGTTCCTTGTTTTATTTCGATATTCCCCATGCAAAACGATATTGTAAAAATTCTTTTTTCCTGAATAAAAAAAACCTGAAAAATTTTCTAAACGGAGACCGGCTTCAATATATTGTCCCTGATTTTTTGTTTCAGGAAATTGCCGGATCACAAAATCATTTGAAACAAATTTCCATCTATCCATTACTGAAAAATCCAATCCATACTTTGGATTTAATGTAGTATCATAATGCTCTTGAAAGAAAGCAGAATCCGATTGTGCAAATTCCGGATTATTTAGAGTATCTCTGAATTTATAGTTTGATGAGGTATAGTTAATTGTATGTTGGAAGCGAAGTTTTGGATAAAATAAATATTCAGTAGTGCTGTCATTTATGATGATCGAATCTTTTTTCCCCAGATCATAACTCTGCCGAAAGAAAGCGGTGAAATTTGTGTAAAGATTGCCTGTGTTTATTTTTGTGGAGAAAATATTTGGATTTTCAACATCGCCACCGAGATTCACCGGCACAGCAAGACGCCTTTTACGATTAGGGTCCTGAAGAAAAGAATCTGCTTTTATTCCGCCATTTTCAGAAGATGAAAGCTTGTTGCCGAGAAGAACAAAATAAGCGGCATATCTTTTTCTTTTTCCCTGGTAATTACTAAAAAAACGATAGTTATTATGATTTGTATTTTGGGTCTGAAAAAATCCTGGCGAAGAAATTAAGCGGTATTCAATTCCGACATTCCAATTCGGTTTTATATTCTGTGTTTGCAACACTTTTACAACCTGCTCTTTTCCTGATGCTAAAAAATAACTGAGCGAAGTATAAGGTTTAGTTGTTTTAAAAAAACGCGTGTTTTCAATTGTATATTTATACAGATCGAAAGCCTGAAAACCGGCGTCCCAACCGGCTTTTAGCAATGGCGTAAATAAAACTGGATAAGCAGCGTTTCCATTATTGCCAAGCGTTATATAATCATCAGGAACCGTATAATATTTGCCAAAATCATTGATGGAAGAATCAAGATATTCCTTTACCAAAGAATTAAGATGATGAAAAGAAATGGTAATAGAGTCTTTGAGGTCGTCGCGGTGTTCAAAACCAATTGTATCGGCGCCGGATTTTCCATTCATACCTCTGAAACCTCCAAGAGGATTCCCGGATTTCAGATTTGGTAATTGCGCATAGGCAAACTGAATGCAAAAAAGTAACAAAATTAAAACACTGATTTTTTTGATCAGGGAGATTTTTATAAATATTTTTTGTGAAATAGCCATGTGTCAGCATTCTTATAACTGCAAAATGAGTTGCTTAAAAATCAGTGTGAGCTTTGGTTCTGCATTTTTTGCGGCCTGCAAAACTTCTTCGTGCGTGATGGTATTTTCTTCTTCTCTTATTCCAACATCTGTTATTACGCTCATTGCAAAAACCGGCAAACCCAGATGCACAGCGGCTATTACTTCCTGAACTGTGCTCATCCCAACTGCATCGGCGCCCAGAATATTCAGCATTTTATATTCTGCTCTCGTCTCAAACGTAGGACCGGTGACGCCTGCATAAATTCCTTCTTTAATTTCAATTTTGTTTTCGAATGCAATTTTTTTTGATTTTTCAATTAGATAATTTTTGTATGGTTCGCTCATATCCGGAAAACGTTCGCCCAATTCATTTTCATTTTTTCCCAGCAAAGGATTGATCGTAAGCATGCTGATATGATCTTTGATAATCATTAAATCCCCCACTTTAAAAGAACGGTTGATTCCGCCGGCAGCATTGCTGATGACCAAGGTTTTTATTCCTAAAAATTTTAAAACCCTGATCGGAAAAACAACTTCTTTGGTGGAATAGCCTTCGTAATAATGAAAACGGCCGGCCATCGCTACCACCTTTTTGCCGCTCAGATTTCCAAAAATTAATTTACCGCTGTGGCCTTTTACCGTGCTTACGGGAAAATGAGGAATATCGCTATATGAAATCTCACATTCCATTTCTATTTCATCTGCAAAACTTCCAAGGCCACTTCCCAACACGATTCCAACGGATGGCTTTGGTGGATATTTCGATTGTATAAAATGAACCGCTTCACTGATTTCTTTGAGCATAAGCAACTATTAAAAAATTGTGGTCAAAGATAAGTGAAGAAAAGATTAGATAACAGAAAGCAGTTTTTGGTTTTTCGTTATTCATTCCTTAAAAATGATGCGCCATTATTTGCACAAATTTTAATGAATTAAGAGAATAGTTAACAGTAAACAAACGTATAATTGAGATTTTTATTAGCTTTTTTATTATCCCAATAATGAAGTAAGCACTTTACTTAGTTATCAGATTATTATGATTAGGTTTAAAGATCTGTTTTCAAATTTCACTACTTTGATCTGGTTGTATTCATTTGCTCAATTTCTGCTTCACTAATATCGAGGTCAGATGCGGTTTTTTGTAAAGAGGGACGAGTTGTATAAAACAACAACATCACCGTTGCTCCGATAATTAGAAGCACAAAATTATTAGTAGTAAAAAATAATATGAGACAAAATAATGCGGCAAACTCCATTAATGCCCACCGTGTAATACATGCAGCTCTGTAATCATTAAATTTTTCAGGAAGGGATTTTGAATAACCGTTTATCTGCTCAAGTTTCTTTGTGAATAAAATATTACCACCTGCATAAGCAGCAACGCCAATTACAATGCAAAGGATAATTAATTGATTATAATAAAGGTTGCCATGACGAAGTTGGAGTGAAGTTTCGGAAATAGGCTGCCAGCAAAAATATCAGGGTAAATAAAATCTGGCCTATAAGCAGAGCAATATGTAAAATGAATAGCGCCTTTATTTCCGGAGGATTTGTTTGTCTCATGATTTTTAAATTAAAGTAGTTGATGATGTTAGAAATAAAAGCATTTTAATAGCAATGGTATGTACTTTTTAGAAAAAGTGAAACATCTTTTTGATGTAAACTTTTCGTAAAAGAAATCAAATCAATTTTCAATTTCATAATCCGACGGCAGCATTTCAGCCATTTTGAACCAACCCCAATAGCCGGAACTAATCATATTTAATGAATTAAAATAACTACCATCTTTTTCAATGATTAATGGATCGTCAGACGATAATTTTGCTTCAGAACTTTGCTTCATCTTTAAATATATCGGCAGTCTATTGGCGATAATATAATCTCTTTTGGCATAAGCATTTTTATAAATCACCTGGATGTAATTATCAAAATAAAATTCTTTTTGGTTGGTTGAAGAATCAAAGGTTACTGCGTCTTTAAAAGAAAGATTTTTCAGGTTGATGAGATCAACATAATCAGGAATTTTTTTAAAAGAGGGTATTTCGCCAGCTCTGGATTTATAACTGTCATTACCAATTCTTACTGTTGGCATATTTCCAGGCAGATAAATTTTATTAAATAAGGTGTCGGTATTTAAGATCCTGATTTTTTCTCGAACATCAAATCCTTTTTCAGCAACGCTGTCAGAATAGAGTGAACGCATAAACTGCATGATTGAGCCATAATAAGCTTCCTTCCTTGCTTTTAGCCAACGCATTCTTTTATTCGCGCTATGCGTTTTCAGGTCCTGGAAATTTGTGTAACCGACATAAGAAATTATTTTATTTTTAAAATCGTAATTGAATTCTTCCAACTGATATTTTATTAAGTAACCAAGCGCTTTATTTTTTATAACCAAATTCGTGTTGGAGTAAGCTGTAAGTCGATTGTGTTTTTTGTCATTAAAAAAACGAAGTGCTTTCGGATTTTCTATAACACATTCTTTCGCAAAATCCGATTGGCCAATAAAACTTTCCGTAAAAAATTTGCCCCATGTTTTCCATCCATCTTTTTCGGGGATCATGATTGAAATTCCCTCCATAGTTTCTTTTCGAGGAACCATTTTGATGGTTTGAAACAGACCAATATTTTCCGGATTTATTTTTAACGAGACTGAAATAAAACCTGTGTATGAAATGACGAGTTCAAAATTTTTTTCTGTTATTCCGCCAAGGATAAATTTTCCTTCAGCATTGCTGACAGTGCCTTTGGACGAATTGTTGATAAAAATACTTGCTGATGCGAGCTTCGAATTATCTTCTCCGTTAATTATAATTCCTCTGATCTGGCTGGTTTGGCAGAGGGCGTTTTGGCAAAAAAAGATAAAAAAGAAAAACAGATATTTCATTTAGACACGAATTACACAAATTTTTACGAATAAAGAAAATTTGTTTTGTTGTAATCGAGCAAAAGAGATGAAATTTTTTTTATTTGCATCATGGATTTTTAAGAAAAGTATTTCTTTAAATCTAATTGATATGCAATCAGTAGAGCGACAAATAAATCGGATTATTTTCCTTTTCCTGAAAGATGCTATCTTTTATTCTTCCTTTGCAGGTTAGGAGTTGCTACCACAGGGCTTTTCCGCCGTAATAATCCAAAACTTTTCCTCTTAGAACAAAATCATATTTAGCGATAATTAAATTGCTTTGGGCGCGATTGAGATTATTTTTTGCAATTAAATAATCAACAGAAGTGATTGCGCCGGCATTGAAACGAATCTCTGCGGTGCGAAAAGATTCGGCGAAAGAATTTACCTGATTCTGAAGTAATTTATATTTTTCTGAAGAGGAAGTAAGATTTACATAAGCGCGCTCAATTGATTGCTGCAACTGGGTTTTGGTATTATTCTCTACCAGTTTAGAATTTTTAAAATCAATTTTTGCAAGCTTAACCTGATTTCTTATACGGCTGGCATTAAAAAGCGGAATCGTCAATCCTAAATCAATGGTATAAAAAAGATTGTTACTCAATTGATCGCTGTAATTAATTTTTCTGGAACTATAATTATTTTGCTTTACAATCACCGGATATTGCGAGCCATCTACTGTAACATAATTGGAAGAAGGAGTTTCGGTTGTGTTTAAAAAATAATCACGGGTCGCTACGCTCGAATAATTGGTATTGATATTTCCGCCAAATGAAAGGGTAGGGAACAGCTGCCCTTTTACGAAACTGATGTTTTTTTCAGCGCTTTGTGTACGCAAATTGGCGGCTTTTACTTGCGCAAATTGTTTTAATGCAGTTTGATAAATGCTATCAGGAGTGTCTGAATAATTGGTATTGATACTTTCTTCCGACATTCTTTCTACTTCCAGATTTTTATCGTAAGGAATGTTTAAAAGCTGTACCAGACTGAGTTTGGCGGTTTCTAAATTGGCTTTGTTATCAACGATGGTAATTTGATCAGTGGCTAATTGCCCTTTTAAATCATAATAATCTGCGGGCAATATGGCACCTGACTGGTTTAAAACCTCAAGCCTGTCAACTTGTTTTTGCGTGACCAAAACCTGTTCCTGCGATTGGTTTAAAACATCTTTTGCACTTAACACCTGTAAATAGGCAAGAATAATATTGATGGTCAGATTATCTTTTGCCTGTTGCAATTCGAGCTTCGATGCTGCATAGCCGAGCCTATTTGATTTTAATTGGTTTTGTAAAGACAAGCCATGAAATAACACAATATTGCTGCTGGCGCCATAGCTTGCAAATCCCACTTTTTGATTGATAAATGCATTGGAAAAGGGATCAATACTTCTGCCGTAATTATAGCCGTGATCTGCGCTGGCATTGAGATTGGGTAACATACTTTCTTTTGATTGATTAAATGCAATGTCCGCTTTTTGCATAAGCAGATCAGATTGTAAAACGTCTAAATTATTTTTGATTCCCGTTTCAATCGCTTGTTGTAAAGTCAATTTATTTTGCGCGGTTGCAAAAAATGCAGATGATACAAAAGCTGCAATTAAAAAAAATGATTTCATATTCATTAATATTTTTTGTTTTTAGTTTTATAATTTTTCGATGTCCAGTCAATTAAGAACAACTCTTCCATCCAGTAAATTCACAATTCTTTTTCCATATTCTGCATTTTTTTCAGAATGTGTAACCTGAATAATTGTTACGCCTTCATCATTTAATTCTTTAAAAATATTCATGATGTATTCGCCTTGTTTTGAATTCAGGTTTCCGGTTGGCTCATCGGCTAAAATCAATTTTGGCTTTACAATCAGGGCCCTTGCGATACCAACTAATTGTTGCTGTCCACCTGAAAGTTGCGTTGGAAAGAGATCTTTTTTCCCAACGATCTGAAAACGATCGAGCATATCGGCTACCATTGATTTTCTTTCGGAAGCTTTGATGTCCTGGTAAATTAATGGGGTCTCAATATTCTCATAAACGGTTAGTTCATCAATGAGATTATAGGCCTGAAATACAAACCCAATATGCGTTTTAAAAAGTTGGGAGCGTTGTTTTTCTTTTAATTTAAAAACATCTTCGCCCATAAAAGTATAACTTCCTTCATTGGGTTCATCCAACATTCCTATTACATTTAGGAGCGTGGATTTTCCTGAACCGGAAGGCCCCATGATGGAAATAAATTCGCCATCAGCTACATCGAGATGAATATCTTTTAAAACAAAAGTGCGGTTTACACCGTTGTTATACCATTTGAAAATTTTTTGTAAAGAGAGCATAGTTTTTTATTGTTAAAAGTTTGTTGTTTAAAGTTTATGGTTCATTTCTGAACGTTAAAAGACTTGTTTTTATTTTCGTTGCGCATTACCATTATAACCTAAAACCTCAGTATTCTTTTTGAATAGTAAACAAACAAATAATTGGAATTTTCAGTTTTACTATTTAACATTGAAATAATCGGCACATTATTCCGTTCTCAAACTATCCGCCGGATTTGCCACCGCGGCTTTTATCGCCTGGAAACTAACCGTGGCCAATGCAATAAGAATTACCAATATTCCTGCTGATGCAAACATCCACCAGCTTAATGAAACCCGGTAGGGATATTTTTCTAACCATTTTCCTGCAACCAGCCATGCAACTGGAATAGCGATGATCATTGCAATAATTACCAACTTTAGAAAATCTTTTGAAAGTGTGGTAACAACGCTACTTACAGAGGCTCCAAGAACTTTCCGGATGCCGATTTCTTTTATTCTTTTTTCTGCAGAAAGAACTGATAATCCAAACAAACCGATGCTGGAAATAAAAATAGTGAGGATCGCTGCAAACAACATGATCTGTTTCCATTTTGCTTCTGCCTCATAGTTTTTTCGGTTTTGCTCGTCTTTAAAAACATAACTGTAAGGTGAGATAGGATACAAATCCTTGAACTTTCGATGAATAAATTTCAGGCTTGCAGCAGCAGTTCCGGGCCTGATTTTAATATCATAAAGACCATAGCTATTTGAGTTTTTCATGGTGAAAAGCTGTGGATCAATTTTGTGATTGAGCGGTTCATAATGATAGTCTTTTACAACGCCAATTACCTGGTAAAGTTCTTTATTAAAAAGGAAATTTACTGTTTTTCCGATCGGATCTTTCCATCCTGCCTGCTTTACAAATGCTTCATTTACGATCACGGAATTTGTAGAATCTGCAGGATGATCTTTTGAGAAATTCCGGCCTTGCAGAAGTGGAATTTTCATCATCGGAATATAGCTTTCGTCAACTGTTTCATAAGTGAATTGTATGGAAGAATCGTTTTCTATTTTCGCCATGGTGCTCCAGATGCCGCCGTTTTTTGGTGCAACATCGACGATATCCGGATTTTTTAAAAGTTCCTGTTTAAACACCGCAGCCTCTTGATGTGAGCGTATGTTATTTGAAACCTCTACAATGTTGTTGTCGTCATAACCTAAATTGGTATTTGTAAGAAAACGGAATTGAGAATAAATTATAAATGTCCCGATTATTAAAAAAGAAGCAAGCGCAAACTGCAATACAACCAGCGATTTTTGTAGATAATTTTTTCCGCTTAGACTGAAACGGCTGTAGAGCGTGGCTGTTGGTTGATAAGATGATAAGATTAGCGCTGGGTAAAAACCGGCAAGAAATGAAGTGAGGAAGAAGAGGATGATATATACCATAGTAAGTTTAGCATCAAATAAATAAGAAATCGAAAGTGCTTTATTAGATAATTCATTGAACACAGGTAATACTAATTGCACGAGAAGAACAGCCATCGCAAATGCAATAAAACATAACAAAAATGATTCGCCCAGGAACTGAAATATTAATTGTTTCCTGCTGCTGCCAACGACTTTCCGAATGCCTATTTCCTTTGCTCTTTTTACGGAACGCGCAACAGTCAGATTTACAAAATTGATGCAGGCAATCAGTAAAACAAACAATGCAATCCCTGATAAAATGTAAGAATAAACCGGGTTGCTTCCATTCTGTAATCCATTCTGAGCTGGCAGATCAGTGCTCATGTGGATATCAGTAAATGTTTGCAAATGATAGCTTCCCATTTTCAGATTTGGGTCAAGACCAAATTTCTTTTTCATATCGTTGAAAACCTGCGAAGCATCATTTACATAATATTGCTGCATGCTTTTCTCCACTGAAGCAATTGTTGCTTTTGGAGATAACACTACAAAAGTGTTTAGAAAAAAATTATACCAATTTTCTTTATTTCCGGCGTCTGCTTCGCTTTCTTTTAATGGAAGCAGCATGTCGAATTGAATGGATGAATTCTGCGGTGTATTTTTTGCAACCGCAGATACGCTGTAAGGTGTGAATGTACTGTCGGTTTTCATCAAAATTATTTTGCCCAGAGCGTCGGCTGTGCCAAAACGCTTCTTCGCCTCCTTTTCTGAAATAACCACTGAATATGGTTCTTTGAGGCATGTTTTCGGATTACCGTGAATTAGCGGAAATGTAAATACATTGAAAAAGGAAGAGTCTGCATAAAGCAATTCCTGCGACTGAACTTCGGTGCCGGTTTTAATATCTTCAGTGCCTTCTTGCACGCGTACGAAAGCTTCTATTCCCGGTACATTTTGTTTAAAACGTGGCCCCTGCAAATACCCGGTAGTTCCATCTTTATGTTCTTTCCCCTCAAAATAGTTTGTGGATACAATGCGATAAATTTGATTGACATTATGATGAAAGCGGTCGTAACTCACTTCGTCTTTTACATACAAAATAATGAGCATAGCGCAAGCCAGCCCAAGGCTTAATCCTGCAATGTTTATAAAAGAATAAACCTTGTTGCGTTGCAGGTTCCGGAGCGCAATTTTGAAATAATTTTTAAGCATTGGTTTATTAATTTAAAGAGTTATTTTTTTGTATTTATGGAAAGAATTGTGACCTTCTTATTCTCCATCTTTTTAGTGGTATTCCCATTTTAAACGCTTTTGATTTTACTTTTTTATCCCAATCACATTTCGTAATTTTTAATTTTCGTTAGTGAATAACCGTTATATAATAAAAAAACGGCCAGTAAACAAACAAACATTGCAGATTCTCATTTCTTTTATTAGCACGTCAGCAAATCAACATATTAGAGCATTTATTCACTTCTCAAACTTTTCACCGGATTGGCTATCGCCGCTTTTATCGCCTGGAAACTTATTGTAAACAATGCGATCAGCACGGCAGTAACGCCCGCAACCAAGAATATCCACCAGTTTATATTTATCCGGTAGGCGAAATCTTTCAACCATTCATGCATAAAATACCATGCAAGTGGCGCTGCTATTATAAAGGAGATGAATACTAATTTTAAAAAATCTATTGATAATAAATTGACAATGTTGGAAACAGAAGCGCCCATTACTTTGCGGATGCCTATTTCTTTGGTACGTTGAATTGTGCTATAAGATGCAAGCCCTAATAATCCGAGACAGGAAATAAAAATAGCGAGTACAGCAAAGTTTAAAAACAGGTTTCCAAATCGTACTTCGCCGCGGTATTGGCGGTTAAAAAATTCATCTAAAAAATAATAACTGAACGGCCTGTCGGGGAGAAGGGTTTTCCATTTATTTTCAATAGCAGCAATCGTTTTCGGTAAATTATTTGCGGCTACATTTATTGAAACAAGGTTACATCCATCAGGTTCAATGCGCATGCTTAATGGTTTAATTTCCTGTTGCAAAGACCGGAAATGAAAATCTTTCGTTACACCAATAATTTTTCCTTCTCTTCCCCATTGTTTGAATCGCTTGCCTATGGCTTGTTCGGGCGATGTATAGCCAAACAATTTTGCGGCAGCTTCATTTAAAACCATTGCCTGGGTGGTATCTGTCGCAAAATCTTTTGAGAAACCGCGTCCGGCAACCATCTTTATTTTGTATTGATTGATGTAATTGAAATCAACGAAATATAAATCGAGGTTGGCTATTTGCAAATCTCCTTTTTTATTTTCTATTTCGGAATAAGCGCCGGGATTGCCACCGCCGGGAACACTACCCGACATCGCTACTGATCTTACATCAGGCAATTCTTTTACCGCCTGTTCAAAAGTTTTTTTGGCTGGATCGCCATTCGTGTCTATTACCATCATTTGGTCTTTGCTAAAACCTAAATCCTGGTTTTGCATAAAATTCATTTGATTGTAAACAACAATGGTCGAGATGATCAACGCAATGGAAATGGTGAACTGTGCAATTACCAATCCTTTTCTTAAAATGATGCCGCGCGTTCCGGTTGCAAACCGCCCTTTTAAAACAACAATCGGCTTAAAAGATGACAACACCAGGGCCGGATAAATACCTGCCAGCAATCCGATTCCGATAGATGCAAAAAAGAGAAGCACGAGATAATTCCAATGTTCAAAAATACCGCTGCTGATCGTCTTTCCTGCCAACTGATTAAACAAAGGCATCAAAAGCCAGGAAAGGAAAAACGTTATTACAAAAGCGATCAAACACAACACAACTGACTCGCCTATAAACTGGGCTGCGAGCTGCGTTTTACCCGCACCGACGACTTTTCTGATACCTACTTCTTTAGCTCTTTCTGCCGATCTCGCCGTAGTAAGATTGATAAAATTGAAGCAGGCGATAAGCAAAATAAATATGGCAATGATTGAAAAAATATACACGTTTGTGATGTGTCCTGTTTTACTATCGTCGCGCGTAGAATACAGATAAACACCTTTCAAAGGCTCGAGAAAAAGGGTAGGATACATTTGTATTTTTTTCATTTCAGCACCATCACGCCTTTCAAGAAATGCCGGGAATTTTTTCTCTAAAAATTTTGCATTCGTACCTGGTTTTAATAATAAGTAAGCGCTTGCTCCATAGTTCCCCCACTGACTATCGAGGCTTTGGTTAAACTTTTGAGTGATCGTTGTCATAGATAAAAACATATCTGCTTTTATCTGTGAATTCTCAGGAATATCTTTCATAATTCCGGTAACTTTTGCCGGAAGTTTATCGCCTGTAATTAACAGAGTTTGTCCCATTGGATCTGCCTTGCCGAAATATTTTTTTGCCGCAGTTTCAGAAAATACAATGCTGAAAGGCTCTTTCAAAGCTGTGTTGGGATTGCCTTTGAGCAATTTAAAATCAAATACATGAAAGAGTGCAGAGTCTGCCCATGCGGCATGTTCTTCCTGAAATTTTATATCACCTTTTTTAACCAGTACATTATCGTTGGTAATCCGAACGAAACTTTCTACCTCCGGAAATTCATCTTTCGCATTTGGCGCTACAGCCCAGGCGGGGCCGCTTGCATGCAAAACTTCAGTAGGTGTTTTAATGTCGCTTACCACACGATAAATGCGATCTGCTTTGCTATGAAATGAATCGTAGCTCAACTCAAATTTTACATACAAAAAAATAAGGAAGCACGCAGTCATTCCAACCGTTAACCCCATGATATTAATAAATGAAAAAACTTTGTTTTTCCACAGATTCCTAAAGGCGATTTTGAAATAGTTTTTAATCATTCTTTATTATTTTCGTTTATGCATGACCGTTATAAGTATTTAAAATTTAATCTTCAAGCAAATTCTTCACAGCAAACAAACAAATATTTCAATTTTCATTTTCTTTGTTGGCACATTTGCTAATCAGCACATTAAAACATTATTCACTTCTCAAACTTTTCACCGGATTTGCTATTGCCGCTTTTATCGCCTGGAAACTTACCGTAAGAATCGCGATGATCACAGATAAAATTCCTGCCAAGGCAAACACCCACCATTCAATGCTGATGCGATATGTATAAGATTGAAGCCATGTATTCATTGCCCACCACGCTATTGGCGCCGCGATTAGAAACGAAATAGTTACCAGTTTTAAAAAATCTTTTGATAGGAGCGTTGTAATGCTTGCAACCGAAGCCCCGAGCACTTTTCGTACGCCGATTTCTTTTATCCTGTTTTCAGCCATGTAGGTTGCGAGACCGAAAAGACCGAGACAGGAAATAAAAATCGTAAGCCCGGCAAACAAAGCCGCGAGCGTGCCGGTTCGTTTTTCTTCGCCGAATTTTTTCGCATATTCTTCATCAATAAATTTATAATTGAAGGGATACTGAGGATTATATTCTTTAAAAACATTGCCTGCAATTTGCAAATCCTTTTCTGTAGAATTAGAAGGATTTAGTTTGAAATGAATGGTGGTAAACCAGCTCCTAGGCCCCATGATTGCCAAAGGATTTATTTTCTCATAAGGCGATTCGTAAATGAAATCTTTTACAACTCCTACAACGGTCCAGTTTTTATCATCGGCGTGTACAATTTGCCCAATCGGATTTTTAAAACGCATCGCTTTTACGGCGGTTTCATTTAACAACATAGAAGTGGAATCTGCCGGATAATTTTTAATATCTATATCTCTGCCGGCGATCAGTCTGGCGCCCATAGTTTTGATGAAATCTGCGTCAGAAGCCATTCTTACAAAATCTGTTTTTTTATCCGCTTCGGTACTTCCTTCCCATGTCCAGCCCCACCCATCACTGTATCTTGTGGAAATCGGGCTCATAGATTTTGTTACGGCCATTGCGGCGCCTTTGCTCAATAAATCATTTTTAATTGCCTCATAATGTTTATCTATTTCACCTTCAATCGGGACATAAACGAGCTTATCTTTCAGGTAACCAGAATCGCGGGATTCTGCATATTTTATTTGGTGTTCAACAATAATTGTTGAAATGATCAAAGCGATGGCAAACGTGAATTGCAGTACCACCAATACTTTTCGCGGATTGATCGCAGAGTGTGCCGACCTAAAAGTCCCTTTCAATACTTTTACCGGTTGGAAAGAAGAGAGAAAAAATGCCGGATAACTTCCAGCGATGAAACCGGTGAACAAAATAAATGCAATGACAAAAAGCCAGAATTGAATATTACGGAAATCCATGAAAAGATTTTTTTGAACAAGTTGGTTGAATGGCGGTAAAACAAGCTGCACAAGAATTATAGCAATGACACCGGAAAGAAATGCAAGTAAAATACTTTCGCCAATAAACTGAAGGATCAACGATTTTTTTTGCGCACCAACTACTTTTCTGATGCCTACTTCTTTCGCGCGCTTTTCACTTCTGGCGGTACTAAGATTCATAAAATTGATGCATGCAATTAATAAAATAAGTGCCGCGATAATTGCAAAAGTTTTTACACGCTCCATTCTTCCGGCAACATATTTTCCATTATCGTCTTTTCCGTAAAGCCATTTATCATTAAATGGCTGAGTAAAAACTGTGGTGGTAGAAGGATCGCTTCCTTTTGTATGATTGATGGTGATATCTTTTATTTTAGCATCGAATGCTACCTCTGAAACGCCGGGTTTTAATAACACAAAAGTTGTAATAGAATTGTTTCCCCAATAGGTATCATCGCCACCGATTGTATTCAAATAAGACCATGGCAACAAATATTCAAAATCAAATGCCGTGTTGTTTGGTAAATCTTTCAACACACCGCTTACAACGAAATTTGCGTTGCTATCAATGCGAACAGTTTTTCCCATCGCATCTTCATTTCCAAATAATTTTTTCGCTAATTTTTTTGTAATCACAATGTGGTAATTTTCACTCAAAGCTTTATTGACATTGCCTTCCAACAGGGGAAAACTAAATGTTTTTAAAAATCCTGAATCGGTAAAATATCCTTGAACATTCAGATGTTTTTCTCCCACGGTGAATAAAAAATCTGCATTATTCACTCTTACTGCTTGCTCTACTTCGGGATAATCTGCTTTTAAAGTAGGTCCGAGAATCTTCGGTGTTGTAGACCATGCGTGTACTTTACCATTAAAATGATCGCGGTTGTTCATTACATAAATGCGGTCAATTTTTTTATGAAACCTATCGTGACTAATTTCATTTTGTATCCACAATAAAATAAGAATAGCGCTGGCCATTCCTATGGCAAGTCCAAAGATATTTATGGCAGAAAAGCCTTTATTTCTCCATAAATTTCTAAAAGCGATTTTGAAATAATTTTTAATCATAGTTTTTCTTTTTAAAAGGCTTCACCCTGATGTTTATATCACATCTTTTCCCGGCTCCAGTTTTTTGATTTTGATTTTTGAAATAAGTTTTTCTTTTCATTATCCAACTTGATGCCTTATTTAAACATTTTGATTTTCAATGACTTACTTTTTTGATTTGTTTTAAAGTGTTCGGTTATGATACAACTAGTGTACGATTTCAGCTTTATATCGATTTAAAAAAATTTAAGATTAGGAGATTTTAAAATAATTTTTAAATTATTGCTTGCCGGTAAACAAATAAATAATCGGGATTTCTTTTTTCCATAGTCACATTAGAGCATTGGCTAATCAGCACCTTAATTATTCACTTCTCAGACTTTTCACAGGATTCATCAACGCTGCTTTCACAGAATGATAACCTACCGTGCACAAAGCAATGAGCGCGGTAACCAGCGCTACTACAACAAAAATATAAGCCTGGACAGGAATACGATACGCAAAATCCTGCAACCATTTATTTCCTGCCCACCATGCCAGCGGAATGGCAATGAGAATTGCAATTCCAATTAATTCTAAAAAGTTCTTGGCTATTAACAAAGTGATGCTACTGATATTTGCGCCGAGTACTCTTCTGATGCCAATTTCTTTTGTACGCTGAACCGTTGTGAATGCTGCAAGACCAAATAAACCAAGACAGGCAAGTATAATTGCAAGGCATGCGGTCACACCGAGCAACTCTGAAATCTTCTGTTCTGATAAATATAATTTGTTATAATCATCATCTAAAAAATGGTAATTAAAAGGACGATCCGGAATGCGTTGTTTCCAGACACTCTCCATTCCGGAAAGAGTCTGTTTTATATTATTTCCGTGAATGCGTATCATGTATTTACGCGAGTAATCGCGTCCAAGAAAAATGAGCATCGGCCCGATCGGGTCATGAAGACTGGTGAAATTAAAATCTTTTACAACTCCCACAACAGGCCCGGCTACACTCTTTTCAATTGTTTTGCCAATCGCCTGTTGCGCTGTCCACCCAATTTTTTTTGCTAAGGTTTCATTAATGATGAACGGCTGTTGGAAATTAGCATTGCTATTTGTAGTATCCATCATCCCAAAATCTGATTGCTGAAAATCACGTCCTGCAATCATTTGCATTTTCATTGTTTTTGTAAAATCGAGATCCACAGGCATTGCATTTAATGAAATTTCATGTTTTCCTTTTTCATCAATTGCAGTAATCCCATCGCCCCATTGCACATTTTCAGGAGTGTCATAAGAAGCAGTGATTGACTCCACGCCAGGAACCTGAACAAAAGCGGATTTCAGGCTTTCGAAATTTTTCAGCATGTCACCACCAATCGGCAAAACCACAACATGATCTTTCCCGTAACCAAGATTTTTTGTTTGCATAAAATGCATTTGCTGCAAAATAATTACTGTATAAATAATCAGGAAAATGGAAATGCCAAACTGCACCACGATCAGTGTTTTGCGCAGCAAATTATTACCGCCGGTGAAAGAAAATCCTTTCTTCAATACGCCCATAATTTGTGTGCCGGATAAAACCAAAGCGGGATACATGCCTGCAAAAAAACTGACAGCGGTTGTAAAAATAATCAATGCAGTAATTGGCAAGGGTTGCATCAAAATATCAGGTGTAAAATGCTTCCCGGTGATGTCATTGAAATACGGGATTAAAAAGACACTGAGCAAAAATGCAAGTGCTGCGGCTAGAAAAGCAATTACAGATGATTCACTGATGAACTGAATGAATACCTGTCGTTTAGAAGCGCCCATTACTTTTCGCATTCCGATCTCTCCGCTTCTGCCTGCTGCTTGTGCCGTTGCAAGATTGGTATAATTGGCACAGGCAATTACGAGTATTAATAAGGCAATCAAAGCGAGCATATAAATATAAGTGATGCTGCTATTGGGTTCAAATCCGGAAAGTTTAGAGTACAAATGAACTTTTGTAAGTGGTTCTAAATGATAAGTAAGATAATCGTTTCCTTCCAAACCCGCTTCCGCTCTCACTTGTGTCGTTTTCATGTAATTACTGATCTGTTGCTGTATTTGAGGGATGTCTTTTTTGTTTTTCAATAAAAAATAAGTGATCCAATTGGCTGTCCACCAGGTTTCATCTTTTACTCCATTTCCCAGGTTTGCAAATTGTGTTACGAAATCAAATTTTATTTGTGAATTCTGTGGTGCATCTTCGCACACCGCAGAAATGCGGAGATCTTTTCCGCCGCTGCTCAAAGTCTTATTTATCGGATCTTCATTTCCAAAGTATTTTTTTGCCATTGATTTTGTGATCACTATTTTATCCGGCGCGTCAAGTGCTGTTGCTGCGTTTCCTTCAATTATATTAAATGAAAATATTTTAAAGAAAGGCTGATCGGCATAAAGTATGCGCGGTTCATCGAAAACTTTGTCGCCGTTTTTTATCACATTGTGCGAGATGAATGTACGCGCATATTCATCAATTGAGGGAAAAGTCCTTTTGAATTGCGGTCCTACCTTTGTTCCTGTAGTGGCAGTCTGGTTTACAGTTCCCGCTTGTTTGTATTCCATCGTTGTGCGTACAATGCGATCTGCATTTACGTTGAATTTATCATAACTTAATTCATGATTAATATACACACCTATTAGAAGACAAGCCGCTAAACCAACTGTTAATCCGAAGATATTAATCGCGGAGTACAATTTGTTTTTTCGCAGATTCCGGAGTGTAGTTTTGAAATAATTTTTGAACATTTTAAACTATTTTTATTCTTTTAATTGTTTCTGTTTTTGTTGTCCATTACCATTAAGCATCCTTCCAAAGCACGCAATTTTGTTTATGCATAGTTGTTATGTTATAGTGAACAATCAAATAATTCAGTTTTTTATTTTCACATTTTTAATTAGCATACTGACTAATCAGCGAATTATTCACTTCTCAAATTTTTCACGGGATTGGCAATTGCTGCTTTTATTGCACGATGCGCAACCGTTATCCATGCAATAACAACAGAACTAACGATCGCAATGATGAATATAGAAGCACTCAACGGAATTCGGTACGTATAATTCTGAAGCCATTTATGCATAATATACCAGGCTATTGGCGTAGAAATAATAAATGCAATAATGATGAGCACTGTGAATTCTTTTGATAACAAATAAATAATGTTGCGCACAGATGCGCCAAGCACTTTGCGAATGCCCACCTCCTTAGTGCGCTGAACAGCCATAAAAGAAACTAATCCATACAAACCAAGACAAGAAATAAATATCGCAATACCTGCAAAAATTTTATACAACTGAGAAAGCTGGTCTTCCTGCTTATAAAAATTTTCAATTGTATGATCAAGAAATTCATAGTTGTAAACATAATCCGGATAAGTGCCCGTCCATAATTTTTGAATATAAGGCAGTACGGCTTTTTCTGTACCAGGTCTAATTTTTATATTGATGGTTTGATAAACATCTTTCCATGTACTCAACACAACCGGAGCCATAGGTTCGCGTAAAGAATAAGAATTAAAATCTTTTATCACCCCGACAATATCTCCCACTTTTCTGCCATCCCAAAAATTTATTTGTTTGCCAATTGCATCTTTTGGATTTGTAATACCAAGTTTTTTCAACAACATTTCATTCACGACAAATTCGCGCACCGTATCGCTTGGATAATAAGACCTTCCCGCCACAAATTGGAGATTGTATGTTTTGAAATAATCAGGATCAGCCCATTTTAAATTAGCACTGAAGGCAGTGCTTTTATCTGAATGATTGAATTTAAAATCACTATTCCAGTTGCCATCTGAAGATGGACTTCGATAGCTAAAACTTATATCGGTAATGTTTGGATTTGCAAGCAATTGATTGCGCACATAATCAATCTTTGTGTGGCTGATGCTGTCGCCCGGAACCGGAACATTGATAATGGATGCTTTATCAAAACCAAGTGATGCATTTCTGAAAAAATTCATTTGGCTTACCACAATAATCATCCCGATGATCAGCACATTTGCGATCGCGAATTGTAAAACAACCAATGCTCTTCTCAAAGAAATTCCCCCGATCATCTTAGCTGTTATTTTACTCTTTAGCGCAATGATTGGATTGAAGCCTGATAAAATAATTGCTGGATAAATACCTGATAAAAGTGTAACGATGATCGCCGCTGCAACAACAAATATTATCACTGCAGGATTGGTAATAAAACTCATTGTCATCTGCACTTCAAGCAACTTATTTAAATAAGGCAAAGTGATGGTAGCCATGCCGATGGAAAGGGCCAATGCAACAAAAACGATTAATGCAGTTTCAGCCAGGAATTGCATGGCAAGCTGCCAACGATTGCTTCCTAAAACTTTTCTTACTCCGACTTCTTTTGAGCGGTTTACAGCTTGTGCGGTAGCAAGATTTATGAAGTTCACGCATGCAATCAGTATAAGAAAAATTCCAATTAATGATAACGCCCTGATGAGTGAATGACTGAATGTGTGCCCGTTAAAATTTCCAAATCTGTCATCGTAATGAATTTCAGAAAGAGGTTGTGCTAAAAAAAGATCACTTGCATATTCAGCAGGCTTATGTTTTTTGGCAAAATTTTTCAATTCAGCATCAAATTTATTTACGGGCAAATCAGGCGGCAACACAACGAATGTATAAGCTTCGCTAAAGGTACTTACCCAATCACTTAAATTGTTTTTTATGCCGGTATTCTGAAGCGCAGAATAAGCAACTACTACACTTAAGGGGAAATCTGAATTGTGCGGAATATTTTTAAGAATCCCCCGAACTGTGTAAAGTGTTTTGTTTTCATACTTAATTGTTTTGCCAAGTGCATTTCTCCAATTACCGAAATATTTTTCTGCGGTTGCTTGTGTAAGAACTGCACTATTCGGGTCGTTCAAAGCAGATTTTGGATCACCTTCAAGAAACGGAAAATTAAAGAGTTTGAAGAACTGGGGTTCGGCAAAATAAAAATTATCTTCCTGTAATTTTTTTTGTTGAAAATTTTCATCTTCAGCGGTTATTTCTCCCCCCTGTTTAAAAATAGAAGCCACTTCTTTTATCTGCGGAAAATCCACGCGCAATGCTGTTGCAACAGGAAAAGCAACACCGGCCGAATAACTAATCCCATCCTGGTCATGAAATTGCGTACTGACGCGATAAATACTGTTTCCCTTGGGATGAAAGTCATCGAAGCTGCTTTCAAATTGTACCACCAAAAAAATAAGAAAGCAGGCTGCAATTCCTACAGACAAACCCAATGTATTGATAAGTGTATAACTTTTATTGCGCTTAAAATTTCTGAATGCTGTTTTGAAATAATTTTTAAACATGCGATCTGTTTTATGGCGGTTATTAAAATTTATTTTTACCCATTCTTATTTTCGTTTATCCATTTGCCGTTAGTTGCTTAGTGAACCAACAAATATTCCGGATTCTTGTTTTCCTTTTATGTCAATGGATTAGTATATCCGTTGTTGAATTTTCACATTTTCTAATGTTCCTATTTTCCGATGTTTGAATTTGTATCATTCTGTTCTCAAACTCTTCACAGGATTGGCTCTTGCTGCTTTTATCGCCTGGAAACTTATTGTTGCAAAGGCGATCACCAAGGCAATAATTCCGGCTAAAACAAAAACCCACCAACCAATATTTATGCGATAAGCAAAATCCTGTAACCAGTGATCCATTGCATACCATGCGACCGGAAAAGCAATTACAGCCGCTATCACAACCAACAATAAAAAGTCTTTTGAAATTAATTTTACAATACTTCCGGTGCTTGCACCGAGAACTTTTCTAACACCGATTTCTTTTACACGTTGCGTAATCGTAAACGCAGATAAACCAAATAATCCGAGGCAGGCAATAAAAATGGCGATACACGAAAAGATAGTAAAGATGCCGCTTTGCCGGTTTTCTGATTCATACAGTTTTGCGTAACGGTCATCTAAAAATTTATATTCATAAGGAATTTCAGGTAAATATTTTTTCCACGTTTTCTCTATTTGAGCTAATGCGCCGGAAACATTTCCTGAAGTTTTTATAGAAATATTCCCATACCCGTTGGCAGTTGTTGATTCAAATAAAACGAGTGGAATGATGCGTTGATGAAGAGATTCAAAATTAAAGTCTTTAAACACGCCGGCTATTCTTCCTTTTTGATCGCCATATTGTAATTGCTTGCCGATTGCATCCTCATTTGATTTTAATTCTAACGCTTTTACGGCAGTTTCATTAATTAAAAAAGAAGAAGTATCCGTTCCGTAATCTTTTGAAAAATTTCTTCCTGCTACTATTTTTATTCCATAAGCAGGAATAAAATCCTCATCGGCGACAACGTATTTAATATCAGCTTTTGAAGGTGCGAGCGAATCTCCGCGATTAAGCATAGACCCTTGTGAATCAAGCAACCGGCCTGTAGGAATACGTGAGGAACGACCCACTTCTTTTATATTTGAATTAGATAATAATTCATCTTTAAAAGATTGAAATGAATTATTAAGTCCTGCATTATCCCTCAACGTTACGACATGTTCTTTATCAAAACCCAGGGATTTATTTTGAATGTAATTCAATTGTTGAAAAACAATAACTGTTGCAATGATCAGAATTATAGAAATGGAAAATTGAAAAACCACCAATGCTTTTCTGAAAGAAATATTTCCACCACCTTTTTTTATAACACCTTTCAAAACTTTTACAGGTTGAAAAGAAGAAAGGTAAAGCGCGGGATAAATTCCGGATAAAGTTCCAACCACGAATGGTAATAATAAAATAACGATCAATACTTTCCATTGTAACAAACTATTTATTGATAATTGCTGTCCTGAAAGTTGATTCAACCACGGTAAAGTTATGACAGTGAGCACGAAAGCCAGGATGACAGCGAGCCACGCGATAAAAACTGATTCACATAAAAACTGTGCAATCAATTCTTGTTTACTAGCTCCCGCGGTTTTGCGAACGCCAATTTCTTTTGCCCGCAATACAGAACGAGCGGAAGAAAGATTCATATAATTGATGCAGGCAATCAATAAAATAAACAAAGCGATGGCGGAGAAAATATAAATTCGTTTAATATCGCCGTTGATTTCTATTTCAGAATCTGTGTGAGAATAAAGATGAATATTTGTCAATTTACGAAGCGATAAAATAGAATAATCTGAGGCTTTAAACTTCCCGGCGGCTGGAATATGCCTGTTTTGAAAAGCCGGAAATTGTGCTTCTAATTTTTTAGGATTGTAATGATCTGGTAAAAGCAAGTAAGTATAAAAAGAATTGTTTCCCCAGTTGGTCATTAAGTTTCTTTCGCCATAAATGGCAGAATCTTTTAGCGTGTTAAAGGAAATCATTACTTCGGGATGCCAGTGTGAGCCAGCAGGAAGTGGTTTATAAATGCCGGTTACTTTGAAATCATATTGATTATCGAGACGAATAATTTTGTTCATGGGATCGCTATTCCCGAAATATTTTTTTGCTGTTTCTTCTGTCAGCATTACAGAGAATGGATCGCGCAAAGCCACAGCAGGATTGCCTTTCATTATCTTAAAATCAAAAACCTTGAAAAGATTTTCATCAGCAAAAAACACATTATCCTGATTAAAAATGTTCTCTCCATATTTAATGGCAGAAGTACCAGCAGGTAAAACACTGGTTACTTTTTTGATGTCTTTGAAATCATTTTGTAATAGTGGAGCAAAAGGTGGAGCTACTGCGCCTAATTCTAATGAAAGCGCTCCGGTTTCCGCGTTCAAAAATGTTCTTTCAATTCTGTAAATATTATCTGCTTTTTTATTGTAGCGGTCATAGCTTAATTCATTCAGAATATAAATGGCAATCAGCAGGCAGCAGCTTAAGCCAACTGTTAATCCAAAAAGATTAATAAAGGAAATAAATTTATTCCTGTTTAAATTTCTCCAGGCAATTTTAAAATAATTTTTAAACATGCGAAAGTGTTTTACTTTATTAATTTCTGTTTTCGTTTCATCATAACCGTTAGTTCGAACAGTAAACAAACAAATATTACAAATTCCTATTCCCTACGTTTTGAATTTCTAATCTTCACATAATTTCCGCACTCTTTCATTAGCATATTAACTAATCGGCTAATTTCCATGTCACTCAGTTCTTAAACTCTTTACAGGATTAGCTCTTGCGGCTCTTAAAGTATTTAAACTTACGACCGTAAGGGTGAGTAACAGGATCAGAAAACCAACCACAACAAACAACCAAATGCTGATGTGAATCCGGTACTCATATTTTTGCAACCAACTGTTCATGGCCCACCATGTCAAAGGCACGGCGATTATGAACGCGATTGAAACTAATCTTAAAAATTCTTTTGAAATCAGTAACAAAATCTGTTGTACAGAAGAACCTAAAACTTTCCGGATTCCAATTTCGCGGATTCGTTTTTCTATGGTAAAAGAAGCAAGGCCGGCAAGGCCAATGCAACAAATAAAAATAGCTAAACCTGCAAAAATATTGGTGAGTTTGCTGATTAGTTCTTCAGTGATAAATTTCTTTCCGAATTCTTTATCGGCAAATTGGTAATCAAATGGAACCGAAGGATTGTAGGTTTTAAAAATAGTTTCCATTGACTTCAATGCTTTTTGCAGATTAGCAGAATGGTTCAATCTTATGCTCACTATATTTGTATTATCGGGCTGGTAAAAGATGATCATTGGCTCGACTGGTTTATAGGGAGATTCCATTACCACATTGGCTGTAACGCCGGTAATTGTATAAGTTTCCTTGCCATACCGCATTTGCATTCCGATCGGGTTTTTCAATCCCATTACATCAAGCGCTGCTTTGTTCAGCATCATCGCAGATGAATCGGAAGGAAGGCCGCTAAAATCTTTTCCCTGCAACATCTTTACACCAATTGTCTTTGTAAAATCGAGGCCCGTACTAAAACCGGTTACAATAATATTTACATCTGGTTCGCCTTCCCAATGAGGAGCAGGCGCTTTCCACCATACCTGTGTAATAGGAGAAAACGTTCTGGTAACTGCACTTACCATTCCTGTTTTTAATAACTCATTTTTAATAACCGCATATTTTTTTTGCACATCTGGCGATGAAGGAATCATGACGAGATTATCAGCATTGTAGCCAATATCCCTGTTTTTTACATGCTGAATTTGCTGATAAATAATGATGGTTGCCGAAATTAATAAAATGGAAATCACAAACTGCGCCACTACCAGGATTCGTCTTGGTAAAACTGCTTTTCTTCCTGCCAGAAAAGTTCCTTTCAAAACTTTTATCGGGTTGAATGAGGAAAGATATAATGCAGGATAACTGCCCGCCACAATACCTGTGAAGAGAATAATCCCAAAGCCTCCAATCCAAATATAAGATTGCGTGAGGTCTAAAATCAAATGTTTACTGACCAAAGAATTAAAAGAAGGTAACAGCAAATAAACTCCGAACACAGAAAAAATAAATGCAATGGATGCAATGATCATTGATTCAAAAAAGAACTGGAGAATGAGTTGCTTTTTATTAGAGCCTAATGTTTTTCTGACTCCGACTTCTTTGGCTCTTTTTTCTGATCGTGCGGTAGAAAGATTCATAAAATTGACACAGGCTATCAGCAAAATAATAATGGCGATAATGGTAAAAAGCCTTACATATTCGATCATGCCACCAATATTTTTTCCATCTTTAAAATCGCTGTACAATCGCCATTTACTCATGGGGAAAGTAAAATAGGTACTTATTTTATCGTCAGATCGTTGTCTTTTCAGCGCAGTAATATTTTTATCAAGGGTGGTCATGTTTGTTCCCTGAACCACCTGTAAATACACCCTCCACGAAGAATTGGTCCATTCGTTCATTGATCTTTTTACATCAGGATCGGAATAATTAAATGGTTTAATGAAATCAAATTGTAAAGACGAATTGCCCGGCGGATCTTCTAAGACTGCTGTAACTTTCATGTCATTTTCATTATTCATTTTCAACACTTTGTTTATCGGATCTTCATTTCCGAAAAACGTTTTTGCTGCAGACTCTGTAAGCACAATGGAAGAAGGATCCCTGAGCGCCGTTGCGTTGCCTTTAATGAATTTCCATGAAAACATATCGAAAAAATTACCACCAACTGTAAGCCCGTCTTTTTTCAGTTTGCTATCGTGATATTCGAAAATGTCTGATTCGCCTTGGGTAGTAACTACAGCATTTTTTATCTGTGGATAGGCTTTTTCGAGCGAGCTGGCTAATGGCAAAACCATATTGGGATCAGTCATTATACTGTTCTTAAAATCACGGTTGGCCATTACCTGGTAAATATTGTCGTAATTTTTTTGAAACCGATCATAAGTGCGTTCATCCTGGACCCATAAAAAAATGAAAATAGTACAAGTAATGCCAATGGTTAAACCAAGAATGTTGGTTATAGAGAAGCCTTTGTTTCTGAACAAATTTCTCCAGGCAATTTTGAAATAATTTTTAAACATAAAAGATGATTTCTGATGCTCGATTTAGTTAATGTCTGATTTAGTCCAACTCTGTACTTTTTGTTTTTCAGTAAACGGAGAAATAAGCGAATCTTCTTTCAAATCATTTGCGAGTATGAATATCCGTTGTATCGCTTTCATTTTCACATTTTCACTTTTTCAAATTTTCACCATTAGCAAATTATATCAGCAAATCAGCGCATCACTCACTTCTTAAACTATTGACCGGGTTTGCCAAAGCAGCTTTTATTGCCTGATAAAATATTGTTGCCAATGCGATCAATACAGCCAGGAGCGCGGCGCTCACCAAAATCCACCAGCTTATTTGAATCCGATATGCAAATCCCTGGAGCCATTTATTCATTGCCCACCATGCAAGCGGAATGGCAATTAATGAAGCAATAAAAACAAGTTTCAAAAAATCTTTTGACAACATAGAAACGATATTGCGGCCATTAGCTCCAAGCACTTTCCTGATGCCGATTTCTTTTGCGCGTTGTTCCGCTGCAAATGTTATTAATCCCAATAATCCGAGGCAGGCAATTAAGATAGCCAGCGCCGAAAATGTCATTGATATGCCACCCATTCTTTGTTCGTTGCTGTAAGTTTTATTAAAATCCTCGTCCATAAAAGAATAAGAAAATGGTTGTTCCGGAGCGAGGCTTTTAAATTTATTTTGAATCATTGAAATCAGATTCGGCATGTTTGCAGAATGAACCCGAAAGGCCATACTGCTGTTTTGTGGTTGATACAAAAAGCAGAGTGGCGTTACTTCTTCGCGAAGCGTATTAAAATTAAAATTCTTTACGATTCCGATAATGTGATATTTTGTAAGGTCTTTTTTGGGAAAATCATTCATGTAATACAACGGCCTGTTTAAAGGATCTTTAAAACCAAAAAGTTTGAGCGCCGCTTCATTGATAATAATTCCTGAAGAATCTGTTGGAAAATTAACAGAGAAATTTCTACCCTGAACCATTTTCATTCCTAATGTTGGAATATAATTTTCATCTATTCTCCAAATTTGTGTGCTTACTGCATTTTTGGTATCTGTGGTTGCGTCCGGAAAAAGTGGGCTATCACTTCTCCAGCCGGAGGTCGGCAAATACCCAGTCATAGTGCCATTTTCAATGCCATTCAACTTTTTTATTTCGTCTTCAAAAACTTTTGCCTGTCTGCCAAGGGCATCGGTGTTTTTAATAATAAGTACCTGACTGCGGTTAAACCCAATATCTTTATTACGGATGTAGTTGAGTTGCAAATAGATAACCAGTGTACCAATTACTAAAATAATAGAGATACAAAATTGAAAAACAACCAGACCGCTTCGTAACCAGCTTGATTTAAAACCTTTCGCCAGCTTGCCTTTCAGCACTTGAACTGGTTTGAAGGAACTCAGGTAGAACGCCGGGTAACTTCCTGCAATCAATCCGACAACGATCATTAATAAAATGGCTGCGGGCAATAACCACGGTTTTAAAAACAAATCGAGCGTCATATCTTTTCCTGAAAGTTGGTTAAAATATGGAAGCAATAAAGCGGCAATAACAAGCGCTAAAGCCAATGAGATAAAACTGATCAAAACAGATTCAGAAAGAAATTGCATGATGAGATTTTTTCGTAAAGAGCCCAGCACTTTACGAACGCCAACTTCTTTTGCTCTGTTTGCCGAACGCGCCGTTGAAAGATTCATAAAATTGACACAAGCAATCAATAAAATAAAAAATGCGATGAGCGAAAAGATATACACGTATTCAATATTTCCATTCGCTTCCAGTTCGCCGGATTTATTAGAATACAAATGAATTTTTTGCAGCGGCATTAAAGTGTAATGCAAATAATTTCCTTGTTTTTTAAACTCTTCAGGCGTAATGTTCAAGGATTGAAAAACGGGTGCAACATATCGCATCACAAAATCATTCAACTGGCTTGAAAGAAGATCGGCATTTGAACCTTTTTTTAAAACAATATAGGTGTTGAAATTGTTGCTGGTCCATTGATTGATCTCATAAGGCGATAATTGGCCGTACATGCTGATGAAGAAATCAAAATGAAAATGAGATTGCTTTGGAATGTCTCTTATAACGCCGGTAATTTTATAATTTCCTGTGTCGCCAATTATCATTGTCTTGCCAACAACATCGGTTGAATTAAAATATTTTTTTGCAGTGCTTTCGGTTATTACAACTGAGTTCGGTTGAACCAGTGCTGTTGAAGGATCGCCCTGAATCATTGGAAGTGTGAAAACAGAAAACAAAGTAGAATCTGTATAAATTACTTTGTCTTCTTCAATATTTTGATTTCCTTTTTTTACCATAATACCGCCATGATCCCTGAAGCGAACGAATTGCTCAACCTGCGGAAAATCTTGTTTTAACGTTGGCCCCACCGGGTCGGGTGATTGTGCTATGACAAAATGATTTCCGCCAAATTGCAAATCGCCATCAACGCGATAAATACGATCTGCTTTTGCATTATACCGATCATATCCCAACTCATTATTTACATAAAATAAAATCAATAGGCAAATTGCAAGTCCGCTGGCCAGGCCAAAAATATTAATGGCTGAAAAACCTTTATTTTTCCAAAGATTTCTAAAAGCGATTTTAAAATAATTTTTAAACATTGGCCTTATTGATTAATAGTTATTGGGTTATCAATTATTTTCGTTTATGTATGACCGTTAATCCACGCGAGTTTCATTTTTATAGTAAACCAACAAAAATTAAACATTTGCATTGCTTCCATTAGCAGATTGGCTAAATTATCTCATCGGCGTTTAGTCCATTTTAAAGTTTCGGAATTTCAGTTGAATCATTCACTTCTCAAACTATCCACAGGATTTGCCATTGCTGCTTTTACTGCCTGGAAACTGACTGTTAACAATGCGATTGTAATCGCTAATAATCCGGCAACTAAAAATATAACCCAATCGATTTTTATTCTATATGCAAACGCCCCCAGCCAGTCATGCATCATCCACCATGCAATCGGAAAGGCGATGATGGAAGAGATGGCCACGAGTTTTAAAAAATCTTTGGAAAGCAAACCAGCAAGGCCTTTTGCAGATGCGCCCAACACTTTTCTGATGCCGATTTCTTTGGTTCTTCTTTCGGCTGTGTAAGCTGCTAATCCAAACAATCCGAGACATGAAATGAAGATGGCAAGGATGGAAAAAACCATTGCTAATTTGCCGATTAAAGTTTCTGTGGAAAATTGTTTTGCAAAACTGTCATCTACAAATTTGTATTCAAAAGGATAACCGGGATTGGCTGTTTTAAGTACATTTTTAATTTTGGATAAGGCATCTTTTGTAGGAATTGATGGCTTAATACGAATGGATAAAACGTTGACGTTAGACGTGTCAGCAAACAACATTAACGGCGCCCCCTGTGCATACATATCGTTGTAAACAAAATCATTTATAACGCCAACGACAGTGTAATTTCCGTTGCCTTGGCTGGTAATTAGGCTGCCGATAATGTTTTTGTTATTAATCATCTTCGCCAACGATTCATTGATGATTACATTAGCGCTGTCGGATTTTAGATCAGGGTAGAAATTTCTTCCTTCTTTCAATTTCAATCCCATTGTAGAAATATATTCAGAGCTTGCCGATTCTACTGTTATCAAAATTTGTTTATTCGGATCTTTCCCCTGCCAGCTAAAATCGCCGGTGTTACTTCCTAAATTTAAAACCGTGCTTGCGCTCAAAGCCACATCTTCAACGGCTCCCGTAGCTTTTAAATCGTTTTTGATTACATTAAAATTTGATTTTAAATTCCCCTGCAAGGAACTATAAATCAAATCATTTTTGTTGTAACCTAAATCGCGGCTTTTTACATGTTGTAATTGTTGAAAAATAATAATGGTGGAAATGATTAAAATAATTGAAACTGCAAATTGTGTTATCACCAAACCCTTTCTGATAAAACCTGCGCTGCCACCGGATTTTATTTTTAATCCCTTCAACACTTTTACAGGATTGAATGAAGACAAATAAAATGAGGGATAACTTCCGGCAACAATTCCACAGATTGATGCAATTAAAATTAATGCGCCAATGTGAAAAGGATTTTCCAAACCAATTGACAATTTTTTTTCTACCAAGTTATTAAAGGCAGGAAGGGAAAGGAAAATTAAAATAACAGAAAAAATTGCGGAAAGAAAAGCCATCATTAATGATTCGCCTATAAACTGAAAGATCAATTTATTTTTACCAGCTCCTAAAACTTTTCGAACGCCGACTTCTTTTGCCCTTTGCTCAGAGCGGGCTGTGGAGAGATTCATGAAATTGATACAGGCGATAATTAAAATAATCCAGGCGATAAGACTGAAGAGTTTCACATACTTTATTTTGCCTTCCTTTTCCTTTCCATTGTTTTGCCAACTATCATATAAACGCCAGCGGCTCATAGGATAGATTTCAAATTTTGCATTAAAATCTTTGCCTTTTGTATCTAAGTAATTGTATAGTTTTTTGTTGATGGCAGCGATGTCTGCGTTAGTTTCTGTTTCCACAAATGTCGCTACGCCGTTATTTCCCCAATCGAACAACCACTTATTTTGATTTTCATAATTTTTAAAGGGCGCGAGCCATTCAAATTTAAGGGTTACATTTTCCGGCAAATCCTTTATCACGCCGGTAATAAAAAAATCTTCTTTGTTATTTATTTTGATTGGTTTTCCTAAGACATTTGTGGTATTGAAAAATTTGTTAGCCATTTTTTCAGAAATAACTACCGAGTTTATTTGGGAAAAAGCAGTAGCTGGATTTCCCTGGATAAATTGCAGTTGAAACATTTTTAAAAAAGAAGAATCAACATAATTTCCCGGTTCGTTTATATTTTTATCTCCTACAGAAAAAAGCAATTGATTTCCGAAAGTATAACGTGCGGTATTTTTTATTCCGGGAATTTCATTTCTGATTGATGCTGCCAAAGGCCCGGGCGTAGCATCAAACGTAAACGTTGTGCCGTCATACGTTTGATGATCTTTTATTTTATAAAGATTGTCTTTGTTGGAATAATAATCATCATAGTTTAACTCATCTTCTACCCATAAAAAAATTAGCGCAGCACAAGCAATGCCGATTGCCAAACCGAATATATTTAAGAAGCTGTAACCCTTGTTTTTCCAAAGATTTCTGAAAGTTGTTTTGAAATAATTTTTAAACATTCGCTGAGTATTTGAGAAATTATTTGTTGTAATTCTGAAAACAGTGAAAAGAAAAATTATGCAACAAATAGTAATTGATGTGGATGGTGCTGCTGCTAAAAAATGGCGGGATATTAAAGGTGTTTATTTTATAAAGAATTTTTGATTTTACTCAGACATCGTTTACAGTAAAGCAACAAATATTGCTTGTCCCAATTTTATATTTTCCCATCAGCTAACATCAGATTAGCATCACACCAAAATATTTTCTGTAACGGTTTGCCCATCCAACATCCTAATGATCCGGTGACTGTAACGCGCATCATGTTCACTATGCGTAACCATAATAATCGTTGTTCCCTGTTCATTTAATTCTGTAAGCATCTGCATTACTTCATTACCATTTGAAGAATCCAGGTTTCCTGTTGGTTCATCCGCCAGAATTAATTTAGGATTATTTACAACCGCTCTTGCAACCGCCACACGCTGTTGTTGTCCGCCGGATAATTGTTGAGGATAATGATTCTTTCTGTGCATGATTTGAACTTTATCCAAAACTTCTTCCACGCGCTTTTTTCTTTCGTCTGCTTTTACCCCAAGGTAGATCAAAGGCAGTTCTACATTTTCAAAAACAGTCAGTTCGTCAATGAGATTAAAACTTTGGAAAACGAAGCCAATATTGCGTTTGCGCAGGTCAGCTCTTTTTCTTTCATTGAAATGAGCTACTTCAATTCCATTGAAAATAAAACTTCCGCTGTCAGGATCATCCAGTAAACCAAGAATATTTAATAAAGTTGATTTTCCGCAACCGGAAGGCCCCATTACAGCGACGAATTCTCCCTCTTTTACAGAGAAAGTTAGTTTGTTTAATGCTACCGTTTCCACTTCTTCTGTGCGATAGATTTTTTCCAGGTCTTTAATTTTTATCATTTTTTTGTTTTTTTTTTATTTTAAATGGATTGATTTATTTTTTGAAATATGAAAATGGATCGTTAATTTTCTAAATTCTTATAAGAAAATCATCAAAAGGAAAAACCTCAAAAGAATTTATTTTCATCTGAGATAAATTGTTTTGTACTTTGGCTGTTTGTAATTGATCTTGGCAAAAAGCCTTTGCGGAATTTACATTTAATTTTAAGAAAAAGAAAAGAAATGATAGCAGAAAAATAGTGGCTGCTTTTATCAGGAATTTTTTTTTCATAAAAATAATTTTTCGACAATGTTAGAAGAGTTATTTTTTGAATGACACAACTTTCAGTTATGAATTTTGAACTAATCCTTCTTCAACACCAACTCCTGCATATCCCCGTAATTCTCATAACTGCTTGTTACCACTTTATCGCCAGGTTTTAAACCGCTTAATACTTCATAATAATCTGGATTTTGGCGGCCAAGCTGGATGTCTGTTTTATAAGCAGTTTTTCCATCAGCGCTTACTTTAAAGATCCAGTTGCCACCGGTTTGCTGATAGAAACCTCCTTTTGGTAAAAGCAGTGCCTGTGTTTCATCGCTCAAAGCTAAACGGATCTGAAGAGTTTGGCCGCGACGAATTCCCTGCGGCACATCGCCCACAAATTCCATATCTACCTGGAATCGCCCGTTTGTTACCTGTGTATAAACTTTTTTTATTTCGAGCTTGTAAGTTTTATTGTTGAAATCAAAATCTCCTTTTAGCCCGATAAATATTCTTGAAATATAGTGTTCATCAATATCTACACGAACTTTATATCCGTTTAGTACATCTATTTGGCCAAGCCTTTCACCTTTGTTTTTGGATTGTCCGATCTCGGCATCCAGGGAAGTTAATTGTCCGTCAATAGGTGCCCGAACGATCAGGTCGCCCACTTTTTGTTTCATTACATTCAAAGCATTTTGTGAACCTTCAAACAGTTGACGGGCTTGATTTACCTGCTGTTGATTGGAAGCGGAATCCTGTTGAAGAATCTTATGGGTAAGCTTACTTTTCTGCAAGTAATAATTATAATCATTTTTTGCTTTTTCAAATTCCTGTGAACCAATTGCTTTTTGCTCATACAGATATTTATCTAAATTATAAATGCGTTCTGCTTCTTTCAACTGACTTTCCACATCAGTCATTTGATTTAATTTGCTTACTGTATTTTGTTGAGCAGCATTCTTAGAGATTTGCATTTGTGTGAGCAAGTCGTAAACACTGGTTTGTTGAGTTACTAATGAAAGTTGTATATCTGTATTTGATAATCTTAATATCGGTTGTCCCTTTTTCATCATTGCGCCATCATCTACATATTTTTCTTCAACGCGGCCGCCTTCAACAGCATCAAGATAAATGGTCGTGAGCGGAAGCACCACACCATTTACCGGGATAAATTCCTGGAAAGTTCCTTTTTGAATTTCGCTAATCGTTACCCGATCCGTGTCAACATTAAGTTTGCTCTTTCCTGAAGTGAAATAAAAACTCGCTCCAATTAATGCAACCACAGCTACTATTCCACCAATAGTAAGAAGTCTTTTTGTTGACCATTTCTTTTTTTCAATTACTCTGTCCATAATTTTTTTTTAAAATCCAGCCAAGAAAACTTTTTGTTTTATTGAAAAATTCTATTTTATCTTTTGATAAGTACGCAAAGCCATGCCATTATTTATGTTATTGCTTTTCAATGATTTAGAAAAGACAATTTTTTGAGAGTGTACGGTTTTGATACAGTTCGCGTTCATTTTTGATACAAAGGTTTGGGAGTCTTTTTTGCGTGAATTTTAGAGATAGCTTCTTTGGATGAAAAGATTTTTTCTGCGGCGTTGAATGTTCCACAATTGTGCGGCGCTGAAAACTTTTTTTTCCTCTTTTTTAAAATCTGCAGATAAAATTTCTTTTACTCCATTTGTCAAAAATTTCATTTCTTCTTTTGATAACTCTTTGAGTAAATTTATGGTTTGATTTGATTGAAGTTTCATGATTTTAGTTTTTTGTTTTATGATTAATTTTTTTTATCAGAAATAATTTTTTTGAAAAGAAAGATTTTTTTTGCGGCGTTGAATGTCCCATAATTCTGCAGCACTGAAAATTCTTTTTCTTTCTTTTTTAAAATTTGCCGCTACGGTTTCTTTAATTTCTGTTGTAAGAAATTTTAATTCGGTTCTTGTCAGATTTTCTAACAAATTGTTTGATTGAAGTTTCATGATTTTTAATTTTAAAAGTTTACGATTAATTTTTGAGACGATTATCATCCTTATTTAGTTACAATTTTTTTTCAAAAATGAAAACCGTTCATTCGTTTATCTAATGATACAAAGCTGTGCCAAAACACAACTCATTGTTTTTCAATGAAAATTTTTATATGGCTTAGAACACAGTGTCCGCTTATGATACAGTGTGTATCCGTTTTTGAGACAGACGGCGAATGATTAGGCAAAATGATAAAGGATCCGTGAATTACACGAACAGCCACACAAATAACCGTAGTTTTTGTTTTTAGGTGTGAAAGTTTCTGTAATTCTTGCGAAAAAAAATCTTAATCCAATGTGATTATTTCTTTTTTTTATTCGTGAAAATTCCTGTAATTCGTGGCCGCTTAGTTTTCTCAAAAACTTCTATAAACAATGAACGTAAAAAACGCAACGATATTAATTATTGATGACGACACAGATGTTTTAACGGCGGTAAGAATGTTGTTGAAAACCGAAGTGAAAGAAGTGGTGACAGAAAAAAATCCTGAAAACATCCGCCATCTTTTAGCCAAAAAATCTTTTGATCTTATTCTGCTTGATATGAATTTCAACAGTTCGATCAACACCGGCAATGAAGGCATTTTTTGGTTAAAAAAAATTCGTGAGTTTGGCTCGAATGCGCCTGTAATCATGATTACAGCTTATGGCGATATTGATCTTGCAGTGCGTTCTTTAAAAGAAAGTGCTTCGGATTTTATGGTGAAGCCTTGGCATAATGAAAAGTTGGTTGACTGCATTAAAAAGAATTTAAAAGAAAAAGGAAAAACCGATGAGCGCATAGTTTCTGATTCTTCTGTAATCGGAAAAGAACTGGTTGGTAATTCAGAAGTGATGAAAGATATTTTTTTTAAAATAGAAAAAATTGCTCCGACAGATGCGAATATTTTAGTGCTTGGTGAAAACGGAACCGGAAAAGATTTAATTGCAAAAGCAATTCATGAAAATTCTTTGCGCGCTAAAAAACCTTTTATTAAAGTGGATGTCGGCGCATTGACAGAGTCCCTGTTTGAAAGTGAATTGTTTGGCCATAAAAAAGGCGCGTTTACCGGTGCTGCAGAAGACCGTGAAGGAAGATTTGAGGCAGCAAACGGCGGCACTTTATTTTTAGATGAAATCGGAAATATTACTTTGCAACAGCAATCAAAATTGTTGAGTGTTTTGCAAAACCGACAGGTGACCAGATTGGGAAGCAACATTCCGATTGGCATTGACATTCGGCTTATATGCGCTACCAATCTGCCTTTGACAGAATTGGCAAATGAAAATCGTTTTAGAAAAGATTTAATTTACAGAATCAACACAGTTGAAATTACGGTTCCGGCTTTACGAAAAAGAGGCGCCGATATTATATTATTAGCAAACCATTTTGTCAATATTTATTCTAAAAAATATTTAAAAACAAATCTTGAATTTGATGCAAAGGCGACAGAAAAATTGAAGCAATATCCTTTTCCGGGTAATGTGCGCGAATTGCAATATACCATGGAAAGAGCCGTGATAATGTCAGAAGGAGAAACGCTTTCTGCATCAGATTTGATTTTTTCTCCCATAGAATCTGTGACTGTAAAAGAAGAAGAACCGAAGGATCTGAATTTAAGCTCTGTTGAAAAAAATACCATTTTGCGTGTGATTGAAAAACATGGTGGAAACATCAGCAAAGCCGCTAAGGAGCTGGGCTTGACTCGAACTGCGTTGTACAGAAGATTGAGTAAATATGATATATAATTTTTGAGATGTGAAGCGCTTAGAAACGGTTAGAGTTTGAGAAAGTTGGTAACAAAAAAATAAAAATAATTATTATTAGTCCGTTTACTACTGCTTTTAAAATTTTATAAAAGCTGCATGGTTAAAAGTCCACAAAAATTAAGAATGCTAAAACGAATTGAATTTAAAATTTTTATCAGGATACTGCTGCTGTTTATAACGCTGACTGCAGCATCTTATTTATTGATAAACAAAACTTTCGTTTATCTTTTATTATTGGTTCCTGTTATCATTTATCAACTAGGCGAACTCTACCGTTTTCAATACAAGGCGCAAAAGGAATTAAAGCAATTTGTTGAGTCAATTCATTATCGCGATTTTTCAAGATTTTTCGATGTAAAACACGCTCCGCTTGAGCTGCAACCCTTGCGCGAAGGGTTTAATCAAATCACTTCAACCTTTAAGGATATCAGCAAAGAGAAGGAAACCTCACATCAATACTTGCAAAAGATATTAGAGCTTGTTGATACCGGAATTTTGTCTTACGATTCAGAAAACGGAGAAGTGATCTGGATGAACGAATCGCTTAAAAAAATGTTGCAGGTTCCTTATTTAAAAACGATTTATTCTTTAAACAGACGCGATGAAGAATTACACAATCAAATCGTTTCTTTGAAACCCGGCGAGAGCAAAATCGCGATGGTGCATTGGGAAAACCGTTCTTTTAAAATTTTATTGTCGGCTACCGCTTTTCAGACAAGCGCGAAAAAATTTATGCTTATTGCTTTTCAAAATATTAACGAAGCGCTGGATGAAACAGAATCAAAGGCATGGCAAAAATTGCTAAGTGTAATGACGCATGAAATTATGAATTCTGTTGCTCCAATCTCTTCTCTGGCCGACACTTTAAAGAATCGTTTGCAAAAATCAATGGCGCATCTGGACAACAATGAGGGTGCGGTTCATGATCTTGAAATAGGAATTGAAACTATAAAAAGGCGCAGTGAGAGTTTATTAAAATTTGCAGAGACTTATCGTAATTTGAATAAGATTACCAAGCCCAATTTGAAAAAAGTTTACGTGCGTGATCTTTTTGAAAATTTGTACCAGTTGATGGAACCAACGCTTGATCAAAAAAATATCGGGATGGATATTGTTCTAAAAGATCCCGGGTTGGAAGTAGAAATTGATCCAAGCCTGATCGAACAAGTTCTTATCAACCTCGTTGTAAATGCGAAAGAAGCGCTGAAAGACCAGCCCGAAGCGAGGATCACTTTATCCGGAATGGTAAGTACAAAAGGGAAAATTTTAATAAAAGTTGCAGATAACGGTACAGGCATATCCGGAGATATTTTGGAAAATATTTTCATTCCTTTTTTTAGCACTAAAAAAACCGGCAGCGGCATCGGACTAAGTTTGTGCAAACAAATTATGATGTTGCACAAAGGTAATATCACCGTGCATTCTGTGCCGGGAGAAGGTAGTATTTTTACATTACAATTTTAAATATATTTATTTTGTAGAAACATTCGCTGAATCTGCCGTATCATAGCTGTAGCAATTGCAAAATTCTTCATCACATAATAAAAACCTCAACGTTTTATCTTTCAAAACATCAATATAATCGATTGGTTTTTTGTTTACATAAATCGTTCTGTAAACCAATCGTATTCCATGACTATAATCTACATACCAGTTTGCATGACCGGTATATAGAGGCTGTATTGGTTTGCCATCCATTTTTTGCCAGCCATAAATTGCAACACGGTTTGGTTTTGAATCTATTAAAAGTTTTTCTGTGATCACTACATCTTTTTTTATTCCAGCAATTAACCCCTTTCGTAATTTTCTTTGGCCTTCGATAATCAAATTGTGCTGATACATGGTTACAGCGCTGTCGCGAAAAGCGTACATCGGAACGGGTTCTAATTTTATTTTTGCTTCTTTATAAATATTATTTACCATTTTTCTTGTTGGTAAAAAGCAATGCAGGCTGTCGGCGATTGATTGAGCCGTCATTGGTGTGAGGGGAATTCTGGCAAAGTCTTCATCCGAGCCGATAGACAAATAGTCTGGAATTACAAAATAATAAGCATGAATTATTTTACCATCACTGGTCGTTATTGACGTTTTTATTTTTACCATCTTTCTTAGAAAATCCGGAACATTTCCATCAAGGATTTCATTCTTTGCTGAAGATTCTCTTTCAATCCGGCTTACAGAAAAAACGCTTTTATAAAATTGGCTTCCTGTTATAGCAGGGGTTGTTTTTTGAGGTAAAATAAGATACTTTGAACTATTACAGGAGAAAAATAAAAAGGCAAAAATGAAGATGTATAGATGTGGTTTCATAAGGTGAAAGTTAACTCAATTAAATTTTTACAGTTTATCTTCGCGAAAAATTTTTTGTATGAATTTACACGAATACCAGGCGAAAGAATTATTGAAAAGATACAGTGTCCCCGTGCAGGAAGGAATTGCATGCAGCACGGTTACAGAAGCGGAAGATGCTTACCGTTTTATTAATAGCGAGTATGGAAGCAAGTTTGCGGTGATCAAAGCACAGATACATGCCGGTGGCAGAGGCAAAGGAAAAATCCGCGGCACAGAACAAAGAGGTGTGGCGGTTGCTAAAAGTTTAGAAGATGTAAAAACCATTTCTCAAAATATTCTTGGCGGAACTTTAGTAACGGTTCAAACCGGTGAAACAGGGAAATTAGTAAGCAAAATATTTGTGGCACAGGATGTATATTATGATGGGCCTGAGCCGGTGAAAGAATTTTATTTATCCATTTTAATGGATCGTTCTAAAGGGAAAAATGTCATAATGTATAGCACAGAAGGCGGAATGAATATTGAAGATGTAGCGCATGAAACTCCTGAAAAAATATTTAAAGAATGGGTTCATCCGGGAGGCGGATTATTGCCGTTTCAGGCACGCAAGATTGCTTTCAACCTGGGTTTAAGCGGAACAGCTTTCAAGAGTTGCGTAAAGTTTGTAACCAATCTTTACAAAGCTTTTGTAGGTCTTGATTGCAGCATGTTAGAAATAAATCCAATGTTCAAAACGAGTGATGCAAAAATAATTGCTGTTGACTGCAAGATGAATATTGACGACAACGCATTGTTGCGTCATCCGGATATTGCCGCCATGCGCGATGTGACTGAAGAAGATCCGACAGAAGTGGAGGCAGCAAAATATAATTTAAATTTTGTAAAATTAGATGGCAATGTTGGTTGTATGGTAAACGGTGCCGGGCTTGCAATGGCAACCATGGATATGATCAAATTGAGTGGCGGAGAACCCGCAAACTTTCTTGATGTGGGCGGGACGGCCAATGCGCAAACTGTTGAAGCCGGATTTAGAATTATTTTAAAAGATCCTAAGGTAAAAGCAATTCTGATTAATATTTTTGGCGGCATCGTTCGATGTGACCGTGTAGCACAGGGCGTTATAGACGCTTATCAATCCATAGGAAACATTGAAATTCCGATAATCGTTCGCCTTCAGGGAACGAATGCGGAAGTAGCAAAAGAACTGATAGATAAAAGCGGATTGAAAGTAGAGTCAGCAATTTTGTTGAGTGAGGCTGCTGATTTGGTGAATAAAGCGGTGGCTTAGAATATAGATCTTCAATTTTTGTTGCTTTACTATTGGGAAATTGAAAAAGATTCAATCTATTTCAATTCTGTGATCTCAATATTTTTCCAGCTTACTTTTATGCCGCCGCCCTCATGAATTTGTAAGGCGATAAATCCTTCGCCCTTTCCGATCTTTTCATCTTTAATATGGCACATTTGGTGACCATTGAGCCAGGTGGTTACTTCATTACCATCGGCTTTTATTTTGTAGGTGTTCCATTCGCCCATTTTCAAATATTTTTCATCTTCCGGTTTGGGCTGAACGAGCCAGCCTCTGCCATACGATTCGTAAATCCCCCCTGTATGATCTCCGGGAGGCGCTACTTCTGCCTGCCAGCCGCTGATCTTCACGCCTTCAGGAATTTGAGAACGGAAGAACACCCCGCTGTTGCCATTGGCATCCTGTTTAAATTGTAAAGTGAGTATGAAGTTTTTATAATTTTTATCCGTTGATAAATACCCGTATTGTTTATCCGGGCCACTTTCACAGATAAGCAATCCATCCTTTACAAACCATTTTTCTGTTCCATGAATTGTCCAGCCGGTAAGATCTTTACCGTTAAAAAGTTTTTCTTTTTTTTGAGCAGTTGCAAAGCAACCGATAAATAGCAAAAAGCAGAAGAGGAATATTTTCATGAAAAAATGTTTTTACGAATATAAGGAATGATGCGATAATTGTGTAGCGATGATTTATTGACCGTTATAATTTCACGCTAATCTAAATTTATAAATCTTCCTGCAGATTATCACCTTGTAGAATTTTCTTTTAAAAATGAACGAAGCCGTAAAAGAATATCTGTCGTATTCTTACTAACTTCTTTCGATTCGCGAAATTTTAAAAGTCTGGAGACAGGATTAATGCTTGTTGTTATTTCGCATTTCCAGGTCACGGCGACTGAATCTGAATGTAATTTGATAACATTGATTCTGCTATCCATTGTTGATAAGTCACTTCTTATCTTCACTTTAATTGAATTAGCATATTTTGCGGTTAATTGATATCGATATCCTTTGTAAAAAAACACTTTTTCGCCTGCATCATTTCGTTTAATCAAACCGTCTTTTTCAGGCCACCATTTTTGCCACATACTTTCATCGCTTATAACTTTGAAAGCCTCGTCTTCATTGCATTTGATGTATTCAGTTTTGGAGATTTCCAACTTGCCCGGAATAAAAATATAGATACAGGAAAGAAGCAAAATAATAATAAAAAAAACAATGATTAAAAACTTCTTCATTCTCAAAATTATTATTATGCAAAATACCAAATGAGAACTATTTGATGAAATCGTTTAATAGCGATTTTTTCAATTAAAAAATGAAGCCTGCATAAAACTCTATTATAATTTAGTTTACATTTATTCCAAAATATCTTAAAACTTTCATTCATGAAAAGATTTTTTATCTTTTGTTTCCTGTCATCTTTTTTTCTTAATTCTTTTAGCCAAAATACTGATCCATGGAAAATTGTTGTTGATAAAATTGATCCTTCCAATTATTATGGCGAAACCGTGGCCAACGGAATGATTGGAATTGTTTCTTCTGCCGAACCGTTAAAATGCAAGACAGTCGTGCTCAATGGGGCCTATGACCAATATGGCCGCGGAATGGTGAGCAACTTTTTGCAAAGTTTCAATTTGGTAAACATGAACCTCGATATTGATGGGCATCGTATCGCTTCTGCGGATGCAAAAAATATGCACCAGGTATTGGATATGAAACACGCCAGTTTTACAACTACTTTTGATTATGCGGATAAGGCGACCGTTTCCTATACTTATTATGCATTGAGAAATTTGCCTTACAATGTTTTGGTAGATGTAACGATTACAGCAAAAAAAAATATTGAGATTGTTCCTGCAAGCGTGATGGAAGCGCCGGATGAATTGCGCGATGTCGAAAATTATTACAACCAGATTGATCGTCCGCATGTAAAAATCAGTTTGCTTTCTTCTGTTGCAAAAAGCCCAACAGGGAAATTAACGATTGCATCGGCAACTACTTTTTTGTTTGATGAACCGAATGGTTCTGAGCCGGAACTGATCCATGAAATGTGGGATAATAATATGCACCTGGCTAAGTTTAAAAAGAATTTAAAAGCCGGACAAGCTTACCATTTTGCGATTGCCGGCGCGTCAATAACCACTGCTCAACATGAAGATCCTTTCAATGAAGCGCAGCGTTATGTTATTTATGCAAAATTGCAAGGGACAAAAAAGTTAATTCAATTTCACGACGCTGCATGGGATGATCTTTGGAAGAGTGATATTAAAATCGAAGGCGACGAAGCAAGCCAGCGCGATGTACATTCCGCCATGTATCATTTGTATTCTTTTGTTAGGGGAGGAACGGCGTACAGCCCGTCGCCAATGGGTTTGAGCGGGCTTGGGTACAACGGACATGTTTTTTGGGATGCTGAATTATGGATGTTCCCATCACTTTTGGTTCTTCATCCTGAAATGGCGAAGAGCATGCTGGAATATCGATTTCAAAGATTGAAAGAAGCGGAACATAATGCTTTTGCACATGGTTATAAAGGGGCAATGTATCCATGGGAAAGCGCCGCGAGTGGAAATGAAGAAACACCGGTTTGGGCTTTGAGCGGGCCGTTTGAACACCACATTACAGCCGATGTGGCGATCGCCGCATGGAATTATTTTGCAGTAACGCAGGACACATCCTGGTTGCAGGAAAAAGGATTTCCAATGATAAAAGCCTGCGCCGATTTTTGGGCAAGCCGTGTTGAGAAAAATGGCCGGGGAAAATATGATATTAATAATGTAGTTGCTGCGGACGAATGGGCTGAAAACGTTGACAATAACGCGTTTACGAATGCTGCTGCCAAAGCAAATTTGCGTTACGCAATAATGGCTGCCAATATTTTGCATCAGCCGGTGGATACAGATTGGATTGATGTTGAAAAAAATATTCCGATTTTAAAATTAGCCAACGGAGTGACCTCAGAATATGCCGGTTATGACGGAATAAAAATAAAGCAGGCAGATGTCAATTTATTGGCTTATCCATTAAAAGAAATTACTGACCCGGCGCAAATAAAAAAAGATTTGGAATATTATGAAAATCGCATCGGCGAAGGTTCTCCGGCGATGACTCATGCAATATTTGCCATTTTATATGCGCGGCTTAATGAACCGGAAAAAGCGTTTAATGCTTTTGAGAAAGCATATATTCCAAATAAGCTGCCGCCTTTTGGAGTTTTGGCAGAAACTGCCGGAGGAACCAATCCTTATTTTGCAACGGGCGCAGGAGGGTATTTACAGAGTATGCTCTTTGGTTTCGGTGGGTTAGATATTACACCAAACGGAATTGTGCAATTAAGAACTACTTTACCAAAACAATGGAAATCATTGACTTTAACGGGCATTGGAAAAGATAAAAAAACGTTTGTTGTTCAATAAAAATCAGTAAAGCAACAAAAAGTGGGTTTTCTTTTTTTTTTGCAGGGCAAAAGAAAAATTTTGTTAATCCCATGGATTGTTTTAATTTGAATAAAATTTGTAAAGAACATTTTGAAAAAAATAACTGCATTATTTTTTCTTATCCTTTTTGCATTCAATTGGTTTGGATACCGCCTGATGTATGATTTTATGCAACATAAGGCAAACGAACAATTAGAAACTTTTCTGGACAAAAATTCTTACGATGAATCACAATTAGTTGAATTAAAAGTTCCCATTAATCTTCCTTATCAAAATGACTGGGCATCTTTTGAACGATATGACGGTGAGATAGAATTGAATGGAACAATATATAAATATGTGAAGCGCAAGCTTTCTAAAGATACACTATATTTAATGTGTATTCCAAACGCTACGAAGATGCGTTTGGAAACTGCAAAAAACAATTTTTTTAAACTTTCCAACGACCTTGTTCAAAATAATCATTCTAAAAAAAACGGCGATTCCAAAGTGTCGGTTAAAAATCTTCAATCTGTTTTTTATGAATCAACTTTTTTTATAAAAATAAATTCTCCTTTTAGTATTCACGAGAATCTTTGGCTTCCTTCAGAAGCATCAAAACTTCATGCTGCCTTTCATCTTTCTCCAGAGCAACCTCCAGATTTAGCATAACCTAAGATTAAAATCTGTAAAATTTGTTTGCCTGCTATATTCACGATAGAATGTGGCAACGATTTTATCTATTTCCCGGTATTAAAAATTAGAAAAATCTTTCTTTCTGAAGATTTTGCATAAAAGGATTTCATGCAAAATCAGATTTATTGAAAAGAAAAGATTTGAATCGCTTTTTATAAAAAACCTGATGTTGAAAATTAATACTGAACAAAAAGTTCATTATACTTTGCGTATTGCTTGTGCGCTTTGTTTTATCGGGCACGGTTCATTTGGAATTATTACAAAAACGGTGTGGTGTAATTATTTTGGGGTGTTTGGAATCGGTGAAGCGCTCTCATTTAAACTGATGCCTTTTGTGGGCGTTTTTGATATTTTATGTGGTATTTTAATTTTAATTTATCCAATTCGCGCTGTCTTATTATGGCTGATAATATGGGGCTTTGTTACTGCATTACTTCGTCCGTTATCGGGCGAACCTTTTGCTGAATTTATAGAACGCTTTGGAAATTTTGGAACGCCGTTGGCGCTTTTAATTCTTTCAGGTGGAATCGGCAAAAATTTTAAAACTCTTTTTTCTCCGATTAAAATAAATACTCCAATAGATGAAAACACCTTGGCGAATCTGGTTATAGTCTTGCGTTTCGTGGTATTTTTTCTTTTTTTAGGACATGGTTGTCTGAACCTTATGGAGAAAAAAAGTTTGCTGAACCAATACAATTCGCTTGGATTTATAAATCCTGCGGAAGTCGCACAAACTATTGGATTATTCGAAATTATTGCCGCGCTTTCTGTTTTGGTGCGTCCTTTCAGACTCGTTTTGCTGGCGCTTTTTTTCTGGAAAACTTCTTCTGAACTTTTTTATCCGAACTATGAATTATTTGAATGGATAGAACGCTCAGGAAGTTACGGAGCCATACTCGGATTATGGTTTGTTTTAAAATCCACTTCACGGCAGTACCAATTTTTTTACAAAAGAATTCTTACAAAAAGAGAGAGTTATTTATTAACCGATTAAAAAATGATTCATGAGAAAACTGTTATTTCTTTTATTAATTATTACATCCTGCAACAACAACGATGCCCGCCAAATCGATAAGGGGCACATCGAAAATTTGGCGAAGGATTTTATGAAAAAAACGGTTATTCCGAAGATGAAAGATCCGAAACCTTACGAAGTAGTTGAAGCAAAAACGGTTGTAAAAACTGTTGCAGATGTAATCAATGATTACAAATTTATTTATGATCATTTTTCGCTTAATAAGTATGATTCAATAGAACATAAGAAGCAACTGGATTCTATCATTAACGCTTCAAAAAATCTGGATTCCGTTGTAAGTATTACTGTAAATGTGGGCTACAAAACGCGCTACAAATTGGGCGATATTGTTACCGACAGTATTAAGTTGGGCTATGATCGTAAAAATGATAAAATCACCTATTGGCCTTTTTAAATTTTATAAACAACAATACATTTTTCAAAAAACTCAACATGAAAAAAAACAAGATTTTGAATTTTATTATTCCCCTTTTATTGGTAATGATTTCAGCGCTTTCCTGTAAACAGAAGAATAAAGATTATGTAAAAGTGATGCATGATCCACTTCTCTATTCGCAAGTGAATCATAAACTCAATTATGTTATCATCTATGATATTTTTTCCCCGCCAGTTGGAGCAAGGGTTTTTGCTTACGCCAATCTTGCCGCTTATGAAGTGTTGGCCAAAGGAAATAAACATTACCAATCTTTGGAAGGAAGGGTAAAAGGGTTGAATAATATTCCGGAGCCCGCGCAAAATGCAAAGATTGATTATCCTTTCGCCTCCTTAATTGCGTTGGTGAAAGTCGGTAATTTTCTCACTTTTTCCGGCGACACGATGAAAATGCTGGAGGATTCTATCAAAGGCCTGGCAAAGAATTCCGGGATGCCAGATGACCTGTATAATGGTTCAATACAGTTTGGCAACCAGGTAGCCGATTCAGTTATTTCATGGAGTAAAGGCGATAATTATGCCCAAACACGAGGTTCAAGTTTTGCCATTTCTAATTTGCCTGGCCATTGGGCTCCCACTCCGCCTGGCTATTTCAGCGGGGTTGAACCTGTTTGGGGCACTGTTCGTTGTATGGCAATGGATTCGGCAAATATGTTTCCGCCTCCGCCTCCGCCGGTTTTCAGCACAGACACTGCAAGCCACTTTTACAAAATTGCAAAAGATGTGATGGAAACGGTCAATACGCTTGATTCTACAAAAAAATGGATTGCTAATTTCTGGGATTGCAACAGTTTTAAATTACACGTGGAAGGGCATGCCATGTATGCCACAAAAGCCATGACACCGGGCGGCCATTGGATGGAAATTGTAGGGACAATTTCTAAAAATAATCAAGCAGATTTTTATAAAACTGCTTATGCTTATGCAGGAACGAGCATTGCTATCTATGATGGATTTATTTGTTGCTGGTTTACCAAATATAAGTTTGATCTGATACGGCCGGAAACTTATATCAATCGCTACATTGACCAATCCTGGATGCCTTATTTACAAACACCGCCATTTCCTGAATACAACAGCGCACATTCTACAATTTCTGCGGCTGCAGCAACTGTTCTTGGTGAGATTTATAAGGATAATACGGCCTTTAAAGATTCTTCAGAAAGAGGTTGGGGATGGCCTGACCGTCATTTCAAATCCTCTGACGAAGCGGCGATTGAAGTTTCTTATAGTCGCTTGTATGGCGGAATACATTACAGGCAGTCTGTAACAACCGCTTATGACCAGGGAAAGAAAATTGGGCTTTTAGTAATGGAAAAATTAACCGGGCAAAAACCGCCCCAGGACAAATTAAATGGTGATGATAAAATAACCGCATCTAAACAACAATAATTATCAACTCACAAATTTTAACTTATGAAACAATTACTTTCAATTTTAATCATTGCATTATTGGGGAACATATTTCCGAATAATGCGAACGCGCAGGGCTGTGTGGCAATTCGCAGCACCGGCGGGGTTTGCACCATGGATCATGCATATGGTGAACATACTGATACGCTTTCGAAATGGGAATTTAATTTGAACAACCGCTATTTTAAATCTTTTCGCCATTTTGTTGGAACAAAAGAACAAAAACAAAGGGTTGAAAATGGATCAGAAGTTATTAACCGTCAGTACACGCTTGATCTGACGCTTACCAGGAATTTGAACAAATGGTGGTCATTTTCAGTTGATGTGCCGATTCTTGCGAACACCCGCTCATCTTTGTATGAGCATGACCGGACAAACAGATTCAGCACACATTCTTATGGATTGGGTGATGTTCATTTTTCTGCTTACAGATGGATTCTGGATCCGGCGAAGTCTCCGAAGGGAAATATTCAATTGGGATTAGGAATTAAATTAGCAACAGGAGATTATAAATACCAGGATTTTTTTCATAAAAATGATTCAACCTTGGTGTTAGGCCCTGTAGATCAATCTATCCAGTTGGGCGATGGAGGAACAGGATTTCCTGCTGAGCTAAACGCTTATTATAATCTTTCAAAAAAAATCAGTGCTTATGGCAATTTATATTATTTAGTAAGTCCGCGCGAGCAAAATGGGGTTTCAACAGCCAGAGGCGGTGCTCCGTCTGCATCAAGTCTGTTGAACGGAAGCAGCGTGATGAGTGTTCCCGATCAATATATGATTAGAGCGGGATTAAATTTTACCGAAAAAAATCTTACATTTTCGCTTGGAATCAAAGACGAATGTTTGCCAGTTCACGATTTAATTGGCGGTAGCAATGGTTTTAGAAGACCCGGGTATATCATTTCTGCTGAACCTGGAATTTCTTACAACTTAAAAAGAATAAACCTTTATGCTTATGTGCCTTTTGCGCTTCAAAGAAACCGGACACAAAGCGTTGCCGATAAAATAACTACAAAAATAACCGGAACATATACGCAAGGTGATGCAGCGTTTGCAGATTATACAGTAAACATCGGATGTTCGGTTAAATTTTAAAAAAAAGTTTTTTTTCATAGTCATGCTAAGGCTCTGTAATTTTTTACAGGGCTTTTTTATTTTGAATGCCGATAGGTAAACGAACAAATTTTGGCAATCTTTATTTATTATTATAATAAAAAAATGAAGTGTATAATCTTTCCTAAATTAAATCCTATATTCGGAGTATCAAATACAAACACAAATTGCTATGCGAAACTGGCAAATAAAAACTTCCCTCTTTTTAAATTATTTTGTTTTTGCCATTCTGCTCAATAGTGTTGGCACGGTGATTTTGCAGGTTCAAAATAACTATGGAGTCACGCAGGGCGCGGCAAGTATTTTAGAAGCTTTTAAAGATTTAAGCATTGCGATTGCTTCCTTTCTTGTCGCTTCTTATATCACACGAATTGGTTACAAACGCTCTATGCTGCTGGCTTTGGCCTTGGTGATTATCGCCTGTTTATTCATGCCATTTATAGGCGGCTTCGCCATGACCAAAGTTTTGTTTGCCGTTACCGGAGTCAGTTTTGCTTTGATAAAAGTTTCTGTTTATGCAACAATTGGCCTTGTTACTTCAAACAAAAAAGATCATGCAAGTTTTATGAATTTCATTGAATCTTTTTTCATGATTGGCATTCTCGCGGGTTATTTTATTTTCGGTGCTTTTGCCGATAATATTGATCCAACTTCAACTTCATGGCTCAATGTTTATTATTTATTAGCAGGCCTTTCAGCGCTCGCTTTTATTTTGTTGCTCACGGCATCTTTGGATGAATCTTCTGTAAAAGAACAGGAAACAAAATCTTTTTTAAAAGAGTTTGGTGATATGATCGCTCTGGCTATCCGGCCTCTGGTTTTAATTTTTATCATCAGTGCATTTTTCTATGTATTGATAGAACAAAGCATCATGAGTTGGTTGCCAACTTTCAACAACCAAGTGCTTCATTTATCGACCAGGTTAAGTATTCAGATGGCCAGTATTTTAGCCATATCCACAGCGCTTGGAAGATTTATTGCCGGATTCCTTTTAAGAAAAATTCATTGGTTAAAAGTAATTATTGCCTGTCTTTTGATTGCTGCCATTTTGGTTGTTTTGGTAATTCCACTTGCTTCAAAAATTCATGTTGTCTCTATCAATAATTGGCTGGATGCGCCGCTGGTGGCTTATATGTTTCCTTTGATCGGATTATTGCTTGCGCCGGTTTATCCGGCAATCAACTCAGTAATTTTAAGTTCATTGCCGCTTCGCCAACAAGGCCCGATGAGTGGTTTGATCGTGATTTTTTCGGCTCTTGGCGGAACTACCGGATCAATTATAACCGGCCATATTTTTGAAGCTTATGGCGGACAAACTGCTTTTTATTTTTCATTAATTCCGATTACGATTCTTATTATCAGCCTCGTTTTTTTTAATCGCTTACAAAAAAGTACTGTTTTAATTTCAGCATAAATGTTGCTGTAATTGTCTTTAAAAAAATTACAATTATGGAAATTAAAAATATTTTTTCTTTAGGAGAATTGTTTGAAAAAATTCAGACGGGAGAGATTTTTCCAGACAGTAAAACGTTCGTTGACTGCACGCCCAATTCAGACTTTTCATCTATACTTGACTGTTATATTCGAGAAAAAGATCGGGAAGGTTTTAGTTTGTTAGATTTTGTAAATGAACATTTCGTTTTACCAACCACTTATTCCGAAAATTATGTTCCGCTTAAAAACAGAACTGTTATCCAACATATTGAAGGGCTTTGGAATGTGCTTTCGCGTGAAACAAAAGAAAGTAAGAACTCGTTAATTCCTTTGCCTTTTCCTTATATCGTTCCTGGTGGCCGCTTTCGCGAAATGTTTTATTGGGATAGTTATTTTACGATGCTTGGTTTGCAAATTTCAAAACGGGTTGATTTGATTCAAAATATGGTTGACAATTTTGCTTATCTTCTTGATCATTATGGTTACATTCCCAATGGCAACAGAACGTATTTTTTAGGAAGATCGCAGCCTCCTTTTTATGCATCAATGATTCAATTATTAAGTGAGGAAAAAGGTGAAAATATTTTCGTTCAATATTTGCCACAATTAGAAAAAGAATACGATTTCTGGATGAAAGGAATTGATCAGGCTTCTGCAAATATTCCTTCTGTTTTCCGGATTACTTTAATGGCGGATAAAAATATTTTAAATCATTATTGGGATGAATCAGATTTTCCAAGACCCGAAGCTTATCGCCAGGAATTAACATTGGCAAAAGATACTAACGAAAAAAATAAGCTGTATCGTAATATTCGCGCAGCAGCAGAATCGGGGTGGGATTTTTCTTCGCGATGGTTTGCAAATAAACTGCAATTTTCAACCATTCATGCAACAGAGATTATTCCTGTAGATCTCAATTGTCTTTTATTAAATCTTGAAAAGACAATTGCAAGATCTTATTTGATTTTAGGAGAAAAAGAATTTTCAGAAAAGTTTGAAACCCTTGCTGCCAAAAGGACAGCAGCGATCAATACTTATTGCTGGAATGAAGAAAAGAAATTTTATTTTGATTATGATTATGTTGAAAATAAGCAAACAGATTCATTAAACCTGGCTGCGGTTTTTCCTTTATTTTTTAAAATCGCTACGAATGGACAAGCAGCTGGTGTTGCCAAAATATTGAAAGAAAGATTTCTTTATAGCGGAGGTTTGGTAACAACCACTGTAACATCCGGCCAGCAATGGGACGCACCTAATGGCTGGGCACCTTTGCAATGGATGGCCGTTCAGGGCTTGTCAAATTATGGCTATTTGGATCTAGCAGTTGATGTTGCAAAAAGATGGTTGGAACTAAATAAAAAGATTTACAAAAACACCGGGAAAATGATGGAGAAATATAATGTGGTTGATGTAAATCTGATTGCCGGTGGTGGTGAGTATCCGGCCCAGGACGGTTTTGGCTGGACAAATGGCGTTTATCTCGCTTTAGAAAGATGGATTGATCAACAAAATAAAACCTAAGAATTTATTATAGACAGTTAGGTTTAAAAAATAAGCCGGGCGCTGTAGGACTCCCGGCCTTTCTAAAAACCAAATCAAAACAAGCCAAAATAATTTTATCGAAAGATTTCGCTTTCTTTTTATTTAAATTTTAGGGTGTTACAACCAGAGTCCCTTTCATATTTGAATGAAAATTACAATGATATGGAAAAGAGCCAGCCGTGTTTGCGACATAAGAAAAAGTAGTTCCCGGATCTAAAGAACCGCTGCTAAAACTTGTTCCATCATTAGATGTGACTGTATGGGCGATCCCATCTTTATTGTTCCATTTCACCGTACTTCCAATTTTTACCGAGGTTGTCGCCGGAAACGACATGCCGGTAATGTTGATGGTATTAGCGTCTGAAGTGGTGGTTGTAGGTGTGCTTGATTTAGACTTTGAGCACGAATAAAAAAATAACGTTGCTATTCCTGCTATAATAAACAACCCGATATATTTACTTTTCATAAAATTGATTTTTAAATTTTTAGTTTTTTAGGTACTTAATTAAAATTTTATCGTTTCTGATTATATAATCGCAAGATTTTTCAGATGGGTTGCCTGGGTTTATTTTAATAAAGAATCAGATTTTAAAAATGAAAGAAAATAGAAAATAGAAAAGGTATTTTTTGTTTATTTACTGTAGTTTTTTATCAACCGAAAAAATAATTATTATTTTCCCCAACGTTTCTTATTTATTCATCGTATTAGATTCAACGGCACGCGCGGGCTGATTTTTTATAATGATTAAAATAAAAACTTAAATGAAAAATAAAAATTTAATTCTATTCTTAGGAATTTTATCCGTGCTTTTTTTTGCCTGTAAAAAAACTGATAACGGTCCTGTTCTTACCCCACAGCAGAAAGCGCTTACCAACAGAATCTGGAAACTGCAATCACTTACTGTTCCAAAAATGGGCGATCCTTCACAAGATAGTTCCATTACCAAATCCTGTTCTGACAGCGCTTTGATGGCGTTTGATATTTTTAATGTGTATCAACTTGCAGATCCTTCGAAAGCGTGTGATTCTTCAATTGTTCCTTACGCTAAAGGCAACTGGGAATTATCTTCAAATAATGACAGTTTGCTGTTATATGGCAAAAGAAATTTCGCATGGAAAATAGAAATTTTAAATGATACTATTTTGAAAGCTACTTTTCGTGACAGCATTTCGCCGGATAATAATTTTTTGAAAAAAATCACTTTAAAATAGTAACCCCAAGCAATACCAGGATGCATTAAAGTTGTGACAAGTTTTGCATCCTGGTATTTTAAACAACAGATGAAAATTTAATCTTTGCAAAAATTTTTTCCTTGCGGCAAGATGAGCTGAACGATATAATTACTGCCTGTAAAACGAACGATCCTATAGCCCAGGAAAAGCTATACAAACATTATTTTGCCCTGATGTACACCATTTGTAAAAAGTATTCTGATAATCAGCAAACCATTATCAGCTTAATCAATGAAGGTTTTTTAAAAATATTTATGAATATGGGGATGTTCGATTTTTCCAAAGGAAATTTTGAAGGTTGGGCCAAAAAAATAATTACAAATACAGCAATTGATTATACACGTTTGAAAAGAAATAAAAATAAATTTATAGAACTAAAAGAAGATGGTAACTATGAAAAAGGATTACAACAAAACCCCCATAATCATGTTGAAGAAGAAGTGTTGCATTTGATAAAAAACATGCCGGCAGTTACACAAAAAGTATTTTCATTGCACATTTTCAAAGGCTATTCTCATAAGGAAATTGGGGAGCTGCTCGATATTGCGGAAAGCACTTCAAGATGGCATTTGGCCGAAGCAAGAAAAAGTTTGAAACAGCAGGCGCATAAAATTTATTAAAATGAAGGAAAGAAAAAACGACACAGCCGATATGCACAAACTGGCCGAAACTGGCTGGAAGCAAATGCGTGAAACTTTGCAGCAGCACGGCTTAAGCAACGATATAACACTTTTGTCTGTTTCATCAAAAAAGAGAAACTTATTTCTTTTTATAGCCGCCTGCATTTTTTCTGTACTTATTTTTTCATACCCTTTTATCCTAAATGACCACTCTTTTATTTCAAACAATAAAGCTGAGAATTCTTCAAAAGAATTAATTCATCCCATCTCATCAATAAATAAAATGGCGGAAAATAACCTTAATTCTTCGCCGGTTACTCCTCAACAAAAATTGCTTCTTCATCAAAAAATAAATGAACAGTATTCTCAATTTAAAAAGGAAAATTTTATTTTAAATTTTCAATTTCAAAAAGGTTTTTTGAGTAGAAAAATTTTTATTGAAAGAAATTGCAAATTCACTATTCCTTCATCTGATAACCCGATAGATACCGTAATTAAAATTCAAAGAACAAATTTTTTGCAAAAGAAATCTGAACCTTCAGCCTCAAAAAAAATAAGAATTTTTGCGGGTGCTGGTATAAATATTTCTGCTGCAAATCATCATTCAAATACTTTTTTTGAGGATATTAATATTCATCCCGGTATTTCAGTTATCGTTCCTCTTTCAAATAAATTAAACTTGCACACAGGTCTTTGGGTACTTTCTACTATTCATGGTAAAGAAGCAAGCGCTAAAGAAAAAGAACTTGTGAACAATTTCAATAGCAATATTTATTACAACATAAAAACAACCAGTATTATAAAAGCCTCTTATTTTGATGTTCCATTAACGCTTCATTATTCAATTAATAAAAACTGGTCAGTAGGAACGGGGTTGCAATTATCGAAATTGTATAAAGTGAATATTAAAGAACAGGAACAAAGTTTTGATTATAATAACACACCTTATTCAACAAGTGTTCAACAGTTCAATAGTACGCCTGCGCGTGCTGCCGCTGCGTTTCAGAAAAAAGTTGAAATTAAAAAGTTTGAATCCCGCCTGGTTGCAGAAACAAATTTTGAAAGCGGAAAGTTTCTTTTTACCGGCGGATATTTTTATGGACTGGGAAAAACGATTTCACTTAAAGATGCGACTAACAGCAATCATCAATACCGGAATGTTTATTTCAAACTAGGAATTCAATATCGAATCAAATAAGAAATATTGTACGATAATTTTTATTAAATTAAAATCTCGTTTTTACTTTTTTATCTACTCTTAAAACAGATTGCTGCTGAAACGTGGTTTTATACCAATACCTCAAACTATCTATTTGTTTGGATATTTCCCTTGAATTTTTATAAAAATAAATCACAACAAAAGTCGGTTCGGTTATCAGTTTGTGGCTGGCAGAATCATACCAGTTACCCACACCATTGAGAACGGTACTTCCTTCTTTAAAAGCCTTTGAAATTCGGGTTTCTTTAAAGTTTTTCCATTCATTTTCTGTAATCATACCACCGCCAGGTTTGGATTGGCCAAAATATAAATCAGTTTCTATCATGCGCGCGCCAGAGCAGGAACAAAGAAAAAAACAAATAAGCAACAGTTTGTAAAACATCCGATAAAGATAACATTCTTGTTGCCAGGGTCACTTTGAAAATATAAATTGGACGTGCCAATTCGCTATTCTTCATTTTTTTTGCCGTAAACAAAAACTGATCTAAAAACCACAAATCCCTTATCTTAGTTTTTTTTACAACTCGTTTATGGCATTAAGCAGAATATGGGCGGCTTTTATTATTGTTGCATTTCTCGCGGCAAGTTTTCAATGTATTTTTATAAAAGGGAATTCGGATATTTATAGCCGGATGGTAGTTGGAAAATCCGGCGACACGTCTTATACAAAACCATTAGATACTACTGCAATTTCTGCTTCTCTTTTAAGCACTTTACAAAGCGGAAAAACTTTTACTGACGGAACGACAAAATACAGCAAAACCGCTACCGGCTCTTACATTAGCTACAGAGAACAACACGCTGATGGGGTTATTGCCACTGCAAAAACCGCCGTAGATATTTCGATAAATCTGATTGGAATTATGGCGCTGTTTATGGGTTTTATGAGCATAGCGGAAAGGGCAGGAGGGATCAGGCTTTTATCAAAAATTATCGGACCGTTCTTTTCTAAATTATTTCCTGAATTACCGAGAAACCATCCGGCAATGGGACACATGGTAATGAATTTTTCGGCCAATTTATTAGGACTTGATAATGCCGCAACGCCTTTCGGAATTAAGGCGATGGAAAGTTTGCAGGAATTAAATACAAGCAAAGAAACAGCTTCCAACTCGCAGATCATGTTTTTGTGTTTGCACGCTTCGGGACTAACATTGATTCCAGTCAGTATTATTGCTATTCGTGCTTCGCTAAATGCTTCCAATCCAACCGACATTTTTATTCCTTGCATGATTGCAACTTTTGCTGCAACGATTGCGGCCATGTTGATCGTTTCTTTCAAGCAAAAAATAAATATTTTTCAACCGGTAATTTTGTTGTGGATATTAGGCATTTCGGTCGTCATTTCTTTGATGGTTATTTATTTAAAATCGCTCAGTTTTACAGGTGTACAAACTTTCTCCGGCGTATTGAGCAACGGTCTTATTTTGGGCCTTTTCTTTTTCATTATTTTGGGTGCTTTGTATAAAAACATAGACATTTTTGATGCTTTTGTTGAAGGAGCAAAAGGAGGTTTTGAAGTAGCGGTAAAGATCATTCCCTATCTAGTTGGAATGTTGGTCGCCATTAGCCTGTTGCGCACCAGCGGTACGTTTGAGGTGATTATTGATGGAATGAGAACTATGTTTGAAGCGTTGGGAACGGACACTAGATTTGTCGCAGGATTGCCAACTGCATTAATAAAACCTTTAAGCGGTAGCGCAGCTCGTGGTATGATGATTGACACAATGACAACTTACGGATCAGATTCTTTTGCAGGAAGCCTGTCCTCCATTTTACAGGGAACTTCCGACACAACTTTTTATGTAGTGGCGGTTTATTTTGGTTCCGTTTCTATAAAAAACACCAGATATTCAATCGGAGCAATGTTGCTTGCGGATTTGGTTGGAATCGTTACTTCTATATTTTTGGCGTATTTGTTTTTTGGAAATACTGCTTGAATTTTTTAATCAAACGAGAGATGAATCCATTTCAAATAGATTATTATTTCGCGCCATTTGCTTTAAGATCCGCAATGCAATTGGCATCAAGCAAGGGGATATTAAATAAGATATCTGCGCTCTCAATATTGTAATACATTAGGCAATTGCGATTATTACAATGCGCGCCATTGTCCGGATCTTTGTGATCCGTTTGCATGGGAGAACCCTGATTTACCAGTCCCAGTAAATGACCAAATTCATGTTCAAAAAGAGTACTTAATAATTGGGACCTGCTCACCTGTCCTAATGCACCAGATTGTTCATTTACTGTTTTGCCAAAAATGCACATTGAAGTGTTCCAATAAGAGGTTGCAAAAATCTTTGAAGAATCATTACTTCCATCGACGATTAAAATATGAACGGCAATCATATTATTTTGAGTAAAACTTCTACGGTTCTTTTTTTCTATGTTTACTATATCATTTATAGATAAAACGGATTTCCCACTGCCTGCAATTTCCTCTTCGGACACATGGATTCCATCCGGTTTATTAAGTATTTCTTCTAAAAAAGTAACTAGATTATTAACACTGGATGAATCAGGTGCTACACCGGGCATATATTGAATTTCTATTTTCAAAAGAGAATAAGGCGAAGCCACAAGGAGATTATGGGCAGAAGTTCCCAAAGTTTTGTAATCACTACTGCCTGAAACATCTTCTTTCTGACAGGCTGTAAAACTTAATGTAGAAAGCAGCAGCAGGTAAAGAATCAATCGCTTAAACATAAATTTTTAAAAATTGATATGTAAATGTAATTATTGCCTGTAAAGTTTACAACTTCTTTTAAAAAATACAGCTCATAAAAAGAGGCTATCCTTTTGGAACAGCCTCTTGAGTAAGTGGTATTTAAAAACTTTAGAAGGTAAAAGTTACGCGATCGGTATATGGATACTGGCCGCCATCCCATTTAAATGACCATGCACCGGTAATTGGAATATCAATTCCCGAAGCCAGAGGAACAGTATAAACTAAAGTATAATCGCCTGTACCAACATTTGACCAGGTAACAATAGTGTTTTTGTTACGGGTTACTGCGACATATCCTTCAGGGCTGGCAGAAGTAAGTGTTGCGTTGGCAATTAAACCTCCTTGTAATTTACCCAAATAATTATTTTCACAGGTATTCAGGTGCATTACAACGGTAAACTGCCAGATTGTGTTGCCTTTAGAATCTGTTCCCATTGATTTGGCAGATGTACGTTGAGCAGAAAGGCCTTCAACACAACCAGCATTAATGGTTGCATTTACAGCAACCTGAGGATTACCATTGTATCCGCATTGACCACCGGCTTTAGGCATATAATGCGCGCGGAATCCGACGTTTCCAGCTTTGGCGGGCACATAACTATAAGTTAATGGAAGTGTTCCTGGAAGCTCAACCGAAGCTACTTTTACCCAGGAAGCAACAGTACCAACCGAATCTTTTGGTGCAGGATCACCGGTGGCATAAGCACCAACAGGAGAATCAGAATCATACTGCGCCTGTTCTAAAGTAAGTGCGCCGCAATCTACAATAGGGTCTAAAGAAACTGTAGCGGTAAAAGCTTCTCCTACCTGTCCTGGAGTTGGATTAAAAGATATTGCAGTATATGGTGCGATAACAGGCTCACTATTGGTAGCAGGAGCCGTGTTTCCACCTTTTGCATCACTGGTCAGAGACGGTGATTGTGCTTCTTTTTTGCAGCCCAAAAAAGCAAGAGAAAAAATGCCGGCGCATAGCACCGCGATCAGAGGTAATTTAAAAACTTTCATTTTTTTGTTTTTGTTTTAAAAAATAAAATCCTGAGTATATACAGTTATTGTATAAAAAATTTGTGGATTTTTAATGGAATAAGGTAAGCTTTAAAAGGATAAATGAAAGTAATTCAGTAGAAGAAATGAATTATATAGAAGCAGTAGTCTTTTTTAAGGATAGCAGAGGCGAGGACAAAGAGAATAAAAAGTTTTCAATTATGCAAGCTTTTTAAGAATTTTTTTTTACCGGCTTTAATAATGCGAAAATTCTATACTCCCTTGAATTTAATAAAATGCTTTTTCTAAAGTATTGATTAAATATAAAAGGCCGTGACTTTTACAGTCAGGGCTTTGAAAAATAAAATTAAGTATTAAGGAGTAGTAGTTTCAGGGCAGGTTTCATTTTGCCGCCGCAAAGTACCTATTAATCCAGCTTGCAGGTTGGTAATCTGTAAGAATATTTTGATTGCCAATTGCTGCATCTGCATCAGTTGTGTTTAAATGGTGCATATTTAATCTGCGGTATCTCTAAATCAATAGAAAATAAAGTTCAACTTGTACCAACCTGTCTGGCACCGTGTAGATGGTTGCTTTTCCGCCTTTGGCATCACTTGTGACGGAAGGTGTCAGACTATCTTTTTTACACCTGATAAAGGCAATTGTTAATAGCCCTGCAACGAGCAGCACTATAAAAGGGAATTTTAAATTTTTCATTTTTTTTGTTTTCATTTTTAGATAATTATTAAAGAAACCTGTGATTAAAAATTTATAATAAAATAATCTGTTGTTTTTAGAATTATAAACATACCTCTCTCATTAACCCATACAATTGTTGCATAAAAGTTCAGAACAGCCATAAGATTGGTTCTAAGCAGAAAACCAAAAGAGTAAAAAAGATTTTTACAAAAGTTAATTACTGAAGTAACTAAAAAATTTTAATTGGTGAACAAAGATTGTTACAAATAAAAAAGATTAGTTCGCAAGAAAATGGATTGAAAATAGTTTTCAAATTGGTTATTGGACTAATAAAAAACCTAAGCCTTTTTTAGTTTGAGAAATTGTGGAATATAAGCGGGGATTCGTAGGAGAGGATTGAACTTTTAAAGAGAATTAAATAGATGTACATTCTTTTTAAAAATAAAAAGATCTTATCTGAAATCTGGGAAAATCAAATGGAATTAATTTTAGAATTATTTCTTCCAATAATTTAACCAGTCAATCATCCGGCTGGTGAAACCGTATTCATTATCAAACCAGGCGACTACTCTTGCGTGATTTCCAATTACGGATGTTTGGGTGGCGTCAATAATGCAAGAATTGCTGTTGCCTTTAATGTCGAGAGAAACCAACGGTTCTTCAGTATAATCAAGAATTCCTTTGTATTGGTTTTGCGCAGCGGTTTTAAATAAATTGTTCACTGCTGCTGTGGTCACATTGTTTATTAATTGAATCGTAAATGAAGCCATTGCGCCATTTGAAACCGGTACCCTTGTAGAAAAAACATTTATTTTATCTTTCAAATCAGGAAGTAAACGATTCAAAGATTTATGCAAGTCAATGGCAACCGGAATGATAGATTCAGCAGCAGCACGACCGCGCCGAAATTGTGAATGTGGCATGTCAACCAGCGCCTGTCTCGAAGTATATGAATGAAGAATATTGATATGAACTGAATTTATTCCGATTGAATTTAAAATATAAAGAACATGTATAGAACAATTGGTCATGCAGCCACCGGGAGAAAGTATATCAAGATTGGCGATTGATCCATTTTGATTGTAGCCATAAACCAATAAAGAGACATCATTGGCGCCGGTTGTAGACAGCAATACTTTTTTTGCTCCGGCAGTTAAATGTTTTGAAGCACCCGCTTTGTCAATAAATTTTCCTGAACATTCCAGCACGACATCGATATTCAAATCTTTCCAGGGAAGATTTTCGGGATCTTCATTTTGTAAAGCAGCAACTTTATATTCATTTATTAAAAGCGATTGACCATCCACATTTATTTTCGGCCGATAAGTTCCGTAAACAGAATCATATTTTAAAAGATAAGCCAGGTTTTCGATCGGCATAATATCATTCACAGCTACCACTTCAAATTGTTCGTTCTCCAGTAACCTTCTAAACAAAAGGCGGCCGATACGGCCCATACCATTTATTGCAATTCGCATCTTCAAAAAAAAATTTATTGATGCAAATATCCGTAAGAAAAAATGATTGTTTAAGAAATTATAGACGTATAAATACAAAACATGGCATAAGACTGCCTATGCCATGTCAAAATAAATTTGGGGTAATTCTTACATGCCTGTCAGGAAGGCTATTGCGGCCATTATTCCAAGAAATAATAAAATAATTCCGATAGCAACAAAGGTGTCGTGTAATTCTACAGAGTTAATTTTCATAACCTACAGTTTAAAAGATTAATAAAAATAATTACTAAAAAGTTTTAGAAAGGAAGATTGGAAAAAGTCCTAACTATACGACCAGTTTACCGGGAGAAGGATTAATACAAATTTAAACAGAATATTTATTAACTGCAATTCTTTTTTTTTGCGCGATGCAATGGCTAAATTTGCGTTCAGAAAATAATTATGAATAAAAAATCATTTATCGCTTTATTAGTTGCTATTTTTTTACCACTGATTGGTTTTTTGTTAGTGAGTTATTATAGCGCCGGAGTTGTTCAAATGCCACAAAGATATTTTTATGATAGCGTAAAGGTGGTAGAAAAAAATGGCAAGACAACTTATGACACGGCATGGCACCAGGTAAGCAATTTGCATTTTACCAATCAATTAGGTGAGCAGGTTTCCTTGAATGATTTGAAGGGAAAAATTATTGTGCTTGATTTCTTTTTTACTCATTGCCCTACGATTTGTCCGAAACTTGCTATTGCAATGAAAAAGTTGCAAAAATCGTTTCCCAATAACGATTCTATCGTTCAGTTTGTTTCCATTTCGATTGATCCGAAACACGATTCTGTGGAACAGTTAAGAAAGTGGGCGCGCAAATTTAATGTGGATCCGGATAGTTGGTGGCTTGGAACGGGGGACCGCGATAGTATTTATAATTTTGCGCTTCACGAAATAAAGGCGAGCGTCGCGGATGTTAATGTTGACACGGCTTTTGTACATACAGAAAATTTTTTCCTTCTGGATAAAGACCGGGTTGTAAGAGGCTGGTTCAACGGTTTGGATTCAGTTGCCCAATCAAAATTGGTTCGCGATATTCCGTTGCTTTTGCTGGAAAAAGACAAGAAAAGATCGTTTAAAGATTTTTTTAATAGCCTTTTAAAAGGAAGTACAACTAACCCATAGATGGAGATTCAGAATAATTTTCCCGCGCCTGTTTTGAAAAAAGATGATCGAAATGCCCGAATATTTATTTGGATAGTTTCACTTGTTGTTTTTATAGGAATTGCGTTTCTTTCGGGAACGAAATTGGATATAAAGATCAATTTTGATCCGCATATTTTTGCAACTTTAAATGCAATTATAAATTCGTGTGTCGCTGTTTTATTGATCGCTGCATTGATCGCAGTAAAATCAAAAAAATATTTGCTCCATAAAAAAATAATGATCACAGCGATTGTTCTTTCTGTGCTTTTTTTAATTTCTTATGTAGGCCATCATTTATTAAGTGGTGAAACTAAATTTGGCGATCTGAATCACGATGGTATATTAAGTTTGGATGAAAAAACTTTAGCAGGCTCGCTCCGGTACGTTTATTATTTTATTTTGATAACGCACATTCCGCTCGCGGGAATTATCCTGCCTTTTATCTTATTTACTGCTTATCGCGCTTTGTCCGGCGATTATGAAAAACATAAAAAGCTTGCAAGAATTACCTGGCCGATTTGGTTGTACGTGGCTATAAGTGGAGTAGTGGTTTATCTGCTGATCAGCCCTTATTATTCATAAAAATTAAAAAAAAGATTTTGGTAAATTTTATATTTCCAATTCCTTTGCCGGATCCCAAAATAATTTTTCAAAATTGACAACCGTATCATTTTCCACTTTTATTTTTTCTTTCAATAATAGTTCTTCCATCAAAGTTGGCGTAGCAAAATGCGCTTTCCCTGTCAGCATCCCGTTTCTGTTTAAAACTCTGTGAGCCGGGACATTTGGCGAAGCCTGATGGGCGCCATTCATTGCCCAGCCTACCATTCGAGCCGAAAGCTTTGTTCCCAGGTAATTTGCAATTGCACCAAAGGATGTTACTCTTCCTTTTGGAATTTGTCGTACTACATCATAAACGTCTTCAAAAAAAGAGTATTGTTTATTGAGTGATCGCGGACTTTCTTTTTTGGTAAAAGTTATTTTTGATTTATTATTTTTCATCTAAAAAATTAAAGGGCACTAACAAATAGGGTTGTAAAAATAAACAGAATATTAAATGAAAATCTTCATTATTTGTTTACTGTACTTCCGTTAACGACCAGAAATAATCTGCCAGCCATTCCCTTTTCTTTGCAAATAAACAGTGCGGCTGAATTCACTTTCATTGTTTGTTTTTGTAAGTGATGTAGCTGCGATGATGATTGTATTTTGAGAAGCTGGAATGTTTTCAAAAATGAAATGGAAATAATGATTTCCTGATAAAATTATTTCTTTTATATTTTTCGGATCACTTTTATCCATGTTTTTCAAATCATTAAATTGGTAAATCACATAGCGGTTAATCAAATCATTTTTTTCTTTTTCACGAAAATATAAATCAATAGAAGTTGTATAGAAAGAAGATTTTGAACTATCAAACAATATGATTGGGGTTTCGGGTTTTACAGAATCAATCCACGGCATTGGAGGCACAATGGAAGGATATTCGTAATAATTATTTCTGAGGCTATCACTCCATCCATTTGGATTGCTGTTAAAAGTGCTGCTGCTAAAAAAAGCGCTTCCCTGCACCTGAGGATATTTTCTCAAAAACTGTATCTGATCCGGAAGCTCTTTTTTATTTTTCCATGCATAAGATTTCGATTCTAATGCACGATAAATTCCCTGCCCGATATACAATTGTCTTCCATAAGAATGTCGCGCCCACCAATCGGTAAGAACTTTAAATCCAACAACTTTTTGGCTTACTTCCCAGTATAATTGCGGCACTACATAATCAATCCATTTATTTTTTAACCATAATAAAATATCAGCGTACAGATCATCATAATTTGTTACGCCCGCTTTGGTATTGCTTCCTTCGGGATCTTTATCAATATTTCTCCAAACCCCAAACGGGCTGATTCCGAATTTGCAATATTTATTTTCTTCTTTGATTGCTTTGCTTAAATGAACAATAATTGAATCCACATTGCTTCTTCTCCATTCGTCAAGACTCATTCCTTTTCCATATTTTTTGTAAGATGCATCATCGTTAAATTCTTTACCTGGAATGTGATAAGGATAAAAATAATCGTCAAAATGAATCGCGTCAATGTCATAACGTTTTACCACATCTCTTACGACACCAACCACAAAAGCCTGAGCTTCTTTATTTCCTGGATCAAAATATTTTGTGTTGCCATAAGTGATGAACCAGTCGGGATGTAGGGTGGTGATATGCGTTGGCGAGATGGATGATTTTCCCACACGGAATTCTGCGCGATATGGATTCATCCATGCATGAAATTCCATTCCCCGTTTGTGCGTCTCGGTTATCATGAATTTTAAAGGATCATAGTATGGTGAAGGAGGCTTACCCTGGCTGCCGGTAAGATATTCGCTCCATGGTTCATATTCTGAAGGATAAAAAGCATCAGATGCAGGCCTGATCTGTACTATAAGCGCATTCATTCCATTGCGCTTGTTCATTTCCACCAGTTTGATAAACTCGTTTTTCTGTTGTTCAGAACTTAAAAATTTTGATGAAGGGAAATCTATATTTTCAACCGTAGCAACCCACACACCACGAAATTCATATTTTGGTTGAGCGATTAGTTTTTGAAAAGATAAAATAATAACAATGAATAAAAAGCAGTTTAGTTTCTTCATAGCGGATAAAAAAAGTAATAAAGCGGCAATTTACAAATAACAACAGTAAGATAAATGCATCTGAAGCATTGAAATAAAATAATAGAAGTTTATTAACAATGACATTTTTAGGTTTCAATAAAATTACACCACATTCCAGCTCATGTTTCCATCTTTCTCATCTTTCATTTCGATACCAAGCTCAGCAAGTTGTTTTCTGATTTTATCTGAAGTGAAAAAGTCTTTTTTTGATTTGGCTTCTTTGCGGATTTGTATCAGCAAATCCATGAGACCATTGAGTTGTAAAGAATTTGGAGCATCGTCTTTTAACCCTAAAATGTCTTCCATAAAAACGGTAAACTTTTCTTTTAATTTTTGCAGTGTCGCAGAAGAAATGGCGTCAGCTTTTACCAAACCATCTTTCATTGAATTGATTACCGGAACAATTTCAAACATGTTTGCCAACACTTTTGCCGTGTTGAAATCATCATTAATAAATTCTTCAAACTCATCGACGAGTTTATTTATTTTTTCTTCAAGTTCTTTATCTGTGGCTTCCTGCAATTCAATAACTGGTAATTTTTTCAATATTTCAAAAGCTTCAAATAATCTTTTTAATCCTTTTTCTGCAGCGGTTAAGGCTTCGCTGCTGAAGTCTAGGGTGCTGCGATAATGAGTTTGTAAAATAAAAAAGCGAATCACCATCGGGGCAAAACCTTGTGTAAGTAAAGGATGATCGCCACTAAATATTTGCGTCAGGGTGATCTGGTTGTTATAGCTTTTTCCCATTTTTTTCCCGTTCACTGTAATCATATTATTGTGTATCCAGTATTTTGCCGGAGGCGTATGGTTACAAATTGTGCTTTGTGCAATTTCACTTTCATGATGAGGAAACATCAGATCCATTCCGCCGCCATGGATATCAAATCGAGGTCCTAAATATTTTGTGGCCATTGCAGAACATTCGATGTGCCAACCTGGGAAGCCTTCTCCCCATGGGCTTTTCCAGCGCATAATGTGTTTTGGAGGAGCCATCTTCCATAGTGCAAAATCCGCTTTATTTCTTTTTTCATCCTGGCCTTCCAGATCGCGCGTTGTTTCTAAAAGATCATCAACCACGCGGCCGCTTAATTTTCCATAATCATGGTTTGTTGCATATTTTTTTACATCAAAATAAACAGAACCATTTACAACATAAGCAAATCCCGCATCAATTAATTTTTCGATCATACCAATCTGTTCCACAATGTGGCCTGTTGCTGTTGGTTCTATATTTGGATCAAGCGTGTTTAATTGTCTGAAAGCCCAGTGAAAAAGATTGGTGTATTTATGAACCAGTTCCATTGGCTCTACTTTTTCGAGCAATGCCTTGCTTGAAATTTTGTCTTCTGCTTCACGCCCTTCCTCTTCAAAATGCCCGGCATCAGTGATGTTGCGAACGTAACGAACTTTATAACCGAGATATAACAAGTATCTGTAAACGACGTCAAAAGTAATGTAAGGCCTTGCATGTCCGAGATGGCTTTCTCCGCTTACAGTTGGCCCGCATACATACATTCCCACATGCGGTGGATTGATTGGAATAAATTCTTCTTTCTGTTTGGAGAGCGAATTATAAACTTTAAGCGGCATAAAAAATTTAATATTTATTAATGTCTTCGTTATTTCTTAAGATAAAAAATTAAAGTGGTAAAGATATTCTACGCAGGGCGGATTTCAAATTTGCCTGTGAATTCATGAATTGAAAGGTTTTTTTAGGAACTCTTATCCTTAGAAAATTATTGATTTGATTCATTCAAATTTCATATCTGCTACAATAGGAAAATGATCGCTGAGAACTTTTTTTATTCTTGTAAATTGAGTCACCGTAAATTTTTTATCAGTGAAAATATTATCAATACGAAGGGTGGGAGAGATGGAACTGAATGTTCTTGAAATGCCCGAACCCTTTGCTACAAAAGCGTTTTGAAGCCCTTCTCCGATTGTTTCGTAAGCAAAAGAAACGGGAACATCATTAAAATCACCACAAACTATTACAGGATAAGGACTATTGTTTAATTCGTCTTTAATGAAAATTGCCTGCGAGGCTCTTTTCAAAACGCCCAGTTTTATTTTTGCTATAATATTTTTTGATTCAGAAATATTTCCCTGCGATGGAACCTTTCCACTGTCCAGATAATTCAAATTTGTTTGTGAAAATTTTAATGACTGAAGATGCATGTTGAAAATTCTGAAAGTGTCTTTGCCTGATAAAATATCAACAAATTGAAAAGTAGAATTATAACTGTTAGGATTATTTACCAGAGTCTGTTTTCGGATGATCGGAAATTTTGAAAAAATAATAATTCCAAAATGATGGTATTTGTCAAAGTCATCTTTTACACTGTAAGAGTATAAATAATCCGAAAATTTTAATGCTTTTTGAATGTCCGGAAAATAATTAATTGCCTTTTTATTTTCTCCCGCAACCATTTCCTGGAAGCAGGCAATGTCTGGATTATATTTATTGATTAGTTCAATAATTTGCTGTTTTTTTTCCGGGTGATCTTTATAATGAAGTATATTAAATAACTCAATGTTCCAACTCATCACGCGAATGTTGTTGTTATTTTTTTTTAAAGAAAAATCTGCTGAAAGATTTAAAGGAAAAATATTTTTTATCGCCTGAAAAGAAATAATAATTACAAAGGTAGAAATGAGGCTGAATCCTGGTTTCATCAGCAACCAAAATAAAAGAAACAGGATTAAAATCAATAGCAAATAAGGTAATAGCAAGGTAAATAAACTCAGGAACCACCAATGTTGCGGATCAAAATATTTCACATTGGCGCCCGCAAGAAAGAGGATACCAATTATGATATTTGAAACAACAAATATTTTTTTTGTAAACCTGCGCAGAAAGGGTTTTTCCATTGAACGGAATCCTTTTATTTGATAAATAAGAATATCTAAAAAAAATTAAAAGTCAGTTTCGCGTGCTTTTTTCAGAATGTTTTTTTCCTCTTCAGATAAATGATTATATCCTTTTTGATTGATCTTGTCGAGGATCTCATCAATGCGTTGCTGAGTTATTACGGGACGTTTTATAAAAGGTTTTTGTCCCCGCGTATTGTAAAAAACTTTCTCTTTTATTTTTTCAGTCTGATGAACCGGTTTGTCTGGATCAAACAAATTCATAAACCAATTATAAAGCTTATTCATCCACAAACTCCAGTCATAACCATTTCTTAAACTTACGATAAATAAAAATCCAACAAGGCCGCCGCCTAGATGTGCGAGTTGCTGGGCCATTCCCTGGCTTCCTGCGACATCAATCACCACATAAAGAAGTGTTAAAATCCAAAGCGGGATTCCTCCGTTCAGCATTTTGAATAACCGGTAATCTGGCGAAAGAGTGCTTGTTGCGACAGCCATCGCCATGATCCCGGCATTTCCGCCAAGCATAAAAGAATATTCGACTTGGTTTTTTAAAGAAGGAATCAGGTAGCTGGAAGCCACAAATACGACTGCTCCCGCAATTCCACCATAAATATAAACGGGAATTATTTTTGAATTTCCTGAAAGGTCTTGCAAAATTGATCCAAAAACCCACAGCCAAACTAACGTAATAATTGTATAAATAACGCCCACATGAACAAACATGTAAGTGAAAATTGTCCAGGGCAAAGTTGCCAATGAAGACAATTTTCCCGGAACAATAAACCATCTTAAAATTTCATATTGGAAAGCAATGCTGGACGATTGTGTGAGGTAATAAATAATTTGAATTATTCCGAAAGAAATGAAGACGAGTGCGTTGATACCAATAAGTGCCATCAATGCATTATTGTCGTCACCAAGTGTGATTTTCTTTAAACGACGATCCATATATCTTTCTGATTCACCCATTTTTTTCTACGAATTGCTTTGTAAAATTACCGAATTGCCCTGATTTAATAATTACTTCTCCCGGTTTTTTTCCAGGCAATACAGAGAATTAATCCCATTACCAGACCGCCAAGATGAGCGAAGTGAGCTATGTTTCCACCGAAGCCTGAAAACTGGCCAAACAGATCAAAAGCAGCGTAAATCATTGCCAGATATTTTGCTTTTACGGGAAAAGGAATTGGTAAAATATAAAATTGGACGTTGGGAAATGTATAAGCAAAAGCAGCAAGCAAACCCATAATTGCTCCGGAAGCGCCAACCGCAAAACCTATTGGCACGAGGAACATTTCTGCAACTCCGGCAGCCAGGCCACAAACAAAATAAAATATTAAAAATCGTTTCGGTCCCCACATTTTTTCCAGTGCGGCGCCAAATAACCAAAGAGCGTACATATTAAAAAGTATGTGGAAAAATCCTCCGTGCGCAAACATGTGTGTTACCAATTGGTAAGGCTTAAAAAGGCCAGTGTCAATAGACCAAAGGCCTATCCTGCTTGTAAGCCAGCCAAAGTTGCTTCCTCCTGTCACATCCGATCCGGTTTTATCCAAAACCAATTGAGCCACAAAAACAATTGCATTGATAATTACCAAATTCAAAACAATAGGAGTAGAAGATTGGGAGGGCCGGAAACTATTATACGCCATTCAATAAAATTTTTGGGTGCAATTTCGGAAATTGTGTTGGGAAATGAACTTTTATAAATTGATTATAATTTGAACTTAACAAATAAGTAGGTGATTTGCAGCATACAAACAAATAAATCGAATTCTTAAATCTAACGGTCTCTATCAGGTTGTTTTCAAATCTGAACGGTCTGATCAATAAAATTTCCTGCAAAATCTTTATGGTTACTTCCAATAATTGCGTGGCTTCCTTCGGCAAATATTTGAATATTTATTTGCTTTGAAATTTGCGAGATCGTTTTAATAATCTTTTTAAAAGAAAGTTCTCCTTCACAAAAAATAATTTCTTCAACCGCAGTTGATTTCAAAATATTTTCTAATTCATTTAATATATCAATGCTTTCCAAATTGCTTTCTTTTTGGATTGCTATTCTCATATAGGATTCGTTTTTTCTTCCGTGATGCGCTAATAAATTTTTTACTTTAAAAGATTCAGATTCATTTCCAACAATAAGAATGGAATATTTGCCGCTTGGCTTTCGGGTTTCATTTTCATCTTTCCATTTTCGCCGAAATAAGCGTGAAGCCGCTGCCAGGGCAGCTCTCAAAAGAATAGCAATTTGAATAAAAAAACTAAACAATCCTGCCTGTTTACCTCCATAATGTTTTTTTACAAAAACGCTCATGGCTTTATAAAAGATTTTTACATAATTAAGGCTTCCTTTTTTTGTGCTTTCGCCCTTGAAATGAACGATGCTGCTTTCAGCAAAATAATAATTTTTAAAACCAGCTTTTTTAATTCTGAAACTCAGATCAATATCTTCTCCATACATGAAAAATTCTTCATCAAATCCGCCGACTTTATCTAAAATTTTTTTTGGGATCATCATAAAAGCGCCGGCAAGAACATCCACTTCATGATTTGCATTTTCGCTTAAATAACCGAGATGATATTTTGAAAAAGTTTTTGAATGAGGAAATAATTTTGAAAATCCCGAAAGTTTGTAAAAGGAAGTTGCCGGCGAAGGAAATGCTCTTTTACTTTCTTTTAAAAAATTGCCGGAACCATCAATCATTTTTATTCCTAGGGCACAATGATTATTTTTTGAATTGATAAAGGAAATGCATTTTTCAAAACAATCTTCCGGAACAATTGTGTCAGGATTTAAAAATAAAATGTATTCGCCTTTGGCAATTTTTAAAGCCTGGTTATTTGCTTTTGCAAAACCGAAATTGGTTTTGTTCCAAATAAAATTTAAATCGGAAAATCTATTTTTAAAAAATTCAAAACTGCCATCTTTAGAATTATTATCTATCACAATAATTTCTCCGTCAATATTTTTCAATGCCTTTCTTAAAGAAAAAAGACACTGTTCTAAAAAATATTTTACGTTATAATTTATTATGATGACAGAGAGTTGCAATTGAAGGTTGAATCGTAATGGTGATTGAAAATTGAGTTTTTGTTTGTTTACTATTGACAAATTAGCCCCGTCGGCAAATTAGCCAATTAGGCATTAAAACATTCGCCAAAATAATTAATCTTTGCAAAATGTATAAAGAAACAATAATCGAAGCAACAAATGCGGGCGCCAAGGAGTTACAAAAGTATTTCAATGGTAAATTTTCAATTAGCCACAAAGAAGGAATCAATAATCTGGTAACAGAAGCAGATTTTGCATCTGACAAAGCGATAAAGTCTGTTATTAAAGCAGCTTTTCCGGATCATGGAATTGTTAGTGAAGAAACCGAGGATAAAATTTCAGAAAGTGAATACAGGTGGATCATTGACCCGATTGATGGAACGGTAAATTTTGCAAATGGAATTCCGATTTGTTGTGTCAGTATTGGCCTGGAATATCGAGGTGAAATGTTTATGGGCGCGGTTTATAATCCCAATTTAAACGAATTTTTTTTCGCTGAAAAAGGCAAAGGCGCTTTTCTGAACGATGAAAAAATTTTTGTTGGAAATAAAACACAAGTATCGACGAGCTGCCTTGTTACAGGATTTCCATACAATTATTTAGACCAGCCAAACGGCCCTTTGCAGGTATTTTCAAAATTAATAAAAAGAGGAATCCCGGTAAGGAGACTGGGAAGCGCAGCGATGGATTTGTGCTGGGTTGCAGCCGGGCGTTTTGATGGTTTTTATGAACACGAACTTCATGCATGGGATAGTGCCGCCGGATTTTTAATTGTTGAAGAAGCTGGAGGAAGAGTGACGAATTTAAAAGGAGAAAAATATTCACCTTTTCAACCGGGAATAATTGCTACCAATGGAAAAATTCACGACGAATTGCAAAAAATAATCGCGGGAGAAATTTGGTAGCTTACCTGATTATGCAATTAGCTAATTGGCTGATTCTTTTCTTTTAAATTTGCAGACTTTTAAAAAACAATATGAAGAACACTCCTTTCACTAAAAAACATCTGGAACTCGGGGCGAAGATGGCAGAGTTCGCGGGTTTTAATATGCCAATTAGTTATTCTGGCGTTAATGATGAGCATGCAGCTGTTAGAAATAATGCCGGCGTTTTTGATGTGAGCCACATGGGTGAATTTATTTTGAAAGGCGAAAAAGCACTTGATCTGATTCAGCGTGTAACCACGAATGATGCTTCAAAAATTTCTGTAGGGAAAGCACAATATAGTTGCCTGCCAAATGAAGCTGGTGGAATTATTGATGATTTGATTGTGTATTGTATTGAAGAAAATAAAGTTTATATGCTGGTTGTAAATGCATCCAACATTGAAAAAGATTGGAATTGGATTTCGAAACACAATACTGAAAATGTAGAGATGCACAACATTTCTGACAGGACTTGTTTGCTTGCAATACAGGGGCCAAACGCAACAAAAATTTTGCAACCTTTGACCGATGTGGACATATTAAACATGAAATATTACACGTTTGTAAAAGGAAAATTTGCGGGAGTTGATAATGTTTTGATCAGCGCCACAGGATATACGGGAGCAGGGGGAATTGAAATTTATTTTGAGGATAAGGATGATAATGCAAATATTATTTGGGATAGAATTTTTGCCGAAGGAACAACTAAAGGATTAAAACCAATCGGTCTGGCTGCGCGTGATACTTTGCGACTCGAAATGGGTTATTGCCTTTACGGTAATGACATCGACGATACAACAACTCCGCTGGAAGCAGGATTGGGCTGGATCACAAAATTTACGAAAAATTTCGAAGCTAAAGATATTCTTGCAAAACAAAAGGCAGATGGGATTAAACAAAAATTAGTTGGACTGGAAATGATGGAAAAAGGGATACCGCGCCACGATTATGAAATTCAAAATGAAGAGGGAGAAACGATTGGACGCGTTACGAGCGGAACCCAATCGCCATCGCTTCAAAAGCCAGTCGCAATGGCTTATGTGAATATTAATTATGCAAAAATTGACACCCAGGTTTTTATTAAAATCAGGGAAAAACCAGTACTGGCAAAAGTGGTAAAAATGCCTTTTGAATAAAATAAAAAAGCGTGTAATTTTTTAATTAAATGACATCAAAAAAAAGTAAAATTCCTTCTTTAAATACGGTTTTATCGCCGTCGCTTTTGAAACTCTACGACATCAGCAACAGTACGGTTGTTATCATTGATATTCTACGGGCTACTTCTACTATTGCGGCGGCATTATATAACGGTGCAAAATCCATAATTCCGGTTGACAGTGTTGCCGATTGTATCAAATTGGGCAAACAAATGGAAGTAATTACTGCCGGCGAAAGAGACGGAAAAATTGCCGAAGGCTTACAATTTGGAAATACACCTTTGCAATACACTGCTGCATTTATAAAAGGAAAAACTTTGGTTTTGACAACAACCAATGGAACGAAACTTTTACATGTGGCGCTTGCAGCAAATGCGAAAGGAATTATTACCGGTTCTTTTTGCAATATATCTTCTGTTTGCGATTATTTGGTAAATCAAAAAACGAACGTAATTCTTGCGTGCGCCGCCTGGAAAAACAGGATCAATATTGAAGACACACTTTTTGCCGGAGCCGTCATCAACAGAATAAAAGAAAATTTCGATGTCAATTGTGACGCTTCCCAAATCGCTGAAACCCTTTATCTGCAAGCCAAAGGAGACTTATTAGGTTTTATGAAAGAAAAAAATGCTTCACATTATCTCCGCCTGATGAATTTTGGTTTGGAAAAAGATATTGAATTTTGTTTAATAGAAGATAATGCCAACGTACTGAGTTTATATTCCGGGGGAAGATTAATCGCGGGATAAAAAAATATACTTACCAGAGCAGGATTTTTTGATAGATTAAAATTCACACAATCATCATTTCTTTTGTTTAATTCAAGTAAATACATAGTAAAGTGAAGGACAGTTATTTTCTGATGTCAACTTAATTCTCTTAACAATTTTTTCATATAATTTTTTGCTCTAAAACCAAAATTTGTTTCAGACTGCTCTCTGCCTCTTTTAAAATTTGTTTATTTTTGCAAATTGCTTTTTTCGCAATAACCAGTTGTAAAAAAGAGCGTTTTAATTATAAACTCTAATTTTTTGGCACTACCCTATTTTATTAAATATATCTATAATTCCGGCACTGATGAGGTTATCCGGCGAGGGAAGAAAATTTATTCGCAACGCTTTGTTGAACTCATGGATCATGATGAACTGATGCATTCGGTTAGTTTTCGCGTTCGCGATGATAGCTATGCTACTTTTTATAAAGTACAAATCGAAAAATATGATGATCCAAAAACTTTTTCCATGCGCTGCTCCTGTCCGTATAACATTAGTGACATGTGCCGCCATGAAGCCGCAGCATTAATGCAAATGCAGGATCTGGTAGATAAAAATTTGTTGGATTCTTCAGCAGGAGCGCCGGTTTATAATCAAATGCATACCGTCGTTAAAATAAAATACATTGATCTTAAAATGATTCGAATGTTAGCTGGTATGGAAAATTATACAGCAGCAGAAGAAATTTTAAGAAAAAGTAAATGCAATATTATTGAAGCGGCGAATGAAAAAGTGGAAGCTACGCTGAAAATTAATGACGAAATTTTTCGTGTTATTCTGCAAAAAAATGAAGAAAGAAATTTTGACACATCATGCAACTGCAAGGATGGCGAACATCCTTTATGTAAACATAAAACCGCGTTATTTCTTCATTTACTGAATAATTGGGGCCCGCATTATTTTGACAGTATCCGGAACTGGGATAAAGAAAAAAATAAATTATTGGAAGGATACGGCTACAGTTTGGATGATGATCTCTCCGGAAAATTTGAATTTATTTATAAAGAAGGGAAACCGTTTTTGAAAGTGATTGATTCATCCATCAAAAGAGTTTCAGCTCCTTTACCAAAACAGGTCGAAGCCAGCACGGAGACAGCGATTGAAGAGGTTGAAACAAAAATTTATCATGCAAAAAACAAACAGGTAACTCTTGTTTTTAATGCAAACGAAAAATCCTTTCCTTTTGTTTCTATTGATTTGGTTCAGGGCGATTATGATGAAGAAGAAAATAAGTTTATTGGCCGGTTAGAAAAACTGGATCTTTCAAAATTTATCAACACGAATGATTTTATTGAAAAAGATAAACAGCTCATTCAGCAGGCAAGGAAGTTGCAACAGTCTGAGATCAATAAATATTTGAACCGCAATTCGCCTTTTAGTGGTTTTTGGGAAAATATTATTCATGATGAAAATGAAGAATTGCCCCAGGAAACAAAAATGTTGATTGCAGAATTTATTCATCCGAAACTAAAAAGAATTTTTTCTGAAAGTGAGGAGAAGCCCGTTTTCTATTTGCCGACTGGCAAAAGATTTAGCACGCAAAATCTTGAAACCATTGATTTGTCTAAGGAAATTCCGGTAATTGAATTTTCTATTTCGTCTTCAAATGACGAAAAATTAATGGAAAGCCAGGTAGTTTTAGATCAGGAAAAAATTAAGTTATCCAATAATCAATGGAGCAGTGATTTGCTGTTTCTCCAGGATAAAACTTTTTACTTGTGGGAAAGGTCAGAACACATTTTACTTGCAGAAAAATTTAGAAACACACTTCATATTCCAAACAAACAGTGGCCGGCACTTTTAATAGAAATGGTGCTTCCGCTTTTCAATGATTATAAAGTTTCTTTTGCGCCTTCATTAATAAAAGAAACCAAAGAAGGTGAGCCGGATATCAGTGTTATGCTCATTGAAAAAGGTGATTACCTAATGTTTCAACCTGTATTTAATTACAAAGGTTTTAGTGTAAAAGCGAGCGATAAAGAAACGATCATTGTGCCGGATAATGATAAAGTTTTATTGGTAAAACGCAATAAGGAAGCTGAGCAACAATTTATTTCGAAATTGGGAAGCCTTCATTCACAATTTATAAATCAGTCACAGAATAAAAGCCTTGTTTTGAAAGGCGCTGATGTTTTAAAAAATAATTGGTTCTTTTTATTTGTGGATGCAATGAAGGAAATGAAGGTGCCGGTTTACGGTTTTGATGCATTGAAAAATTTCCGTTTTAATACCGCAAAGCCATCGACGCATATTCATCTCAGCAGCGGTATGGATTGGTTTGATGCAAAAGTAGAATTGGCTTTTGGAGAACAACATATCGGCATTGATGAAATCCAAAAAGCGCTGTCCAACAAACAATCTTTTGTTCAATTGAATGACGGAACATTAGGAATTCTTCCCGATGAATGGATCAAAAAATATGCGTTGCTTTTTAAAGTTGGCGAAGGAAAAAATAATCAACTCCGGCTTTCGAGATTTCATTTAAGTGTGATAGATGATTTGTATGATCAGCGTGATGAACAGGAACTTTCTTTTGAGTTGGATGAGAAATACGAACGTCTTCGTAATTTCAAAAGTATTCCTGAAATTCCGATTCCGGTTGAATTGGAAAATCGTTTGAGGCCTTACCAGCTATCCGGTTTTCATTGGTTAAATTATTTGAATACGGTAGGCTGGGGCGGTATTTTGGCCGATGATATGGGTTTGGGAAAAACCGTTCAGGCGCTTTCTATGCTGCAGCATTTTAATAAAGAAGAGGGCGGTTTGAAAGCACTCGTTGTTTGCCCGACAACATTAATATATAACTGGGAAAATGAGATAAATAAATTTACGCCATCTCTTACCAGGCGCATTCATCATGGAAATTCGCGTGCAAAGAGAAAAGAAGATTTTGGTGATGAAAATATCATTATTACCACATACGGAACTTTAAGAAGTGATATTCAGATGTTGATGAGAATTCCGTTTGATTACGTTGTTTTGGATGAATCCCAGGCGATAAAAAATCCTGCATCAAAGGTGACGAAAGCTGCAGGACTTTTGAAATCAAAAAACAGAATTTGCATGAGCGGCACGCCTTTGCAGAATAATACTTTTGATATTTATGCGCAAATGAATTTCTTAAATCCGGGTTTATTGGGAAGTGTAGAATTTTTTAGGAATGAGTTCTCAACTCCAATTGACAAGTTGGGTGAGCAAGAGCAGAAAGATCATTTAAGAAAATTATTGTACCCTTTTATTTTAAGAAGAACAAAGGAACAGGTTGCAAAAGACCTTCCTGAAAAAACAGAAACCATTCTTTTTTGCGAAATGGAAACTGCACAACGAAATGTTTATGATGCTTACAGAAATTCATATCGCAATAAAATTCTCGGCGTGATAGATGAGCAGGGAGTTGGCAGGTCGCAACTAACTATTTTACAGGGATTGATGAAGCTTCGCCAAATTTGCGACAGCCCTGCAATATTAAATGAAGATGAAAAGTACCCAAATGACTCAATTAAGCTCGAAGAATTAACACGCGAGATAACTGAAAATATTGGTGAGCATAAAGCCTTAATATTCTCCCAGTTTTTGGGAATGCTTTCTCTGATCAAACAAAAACTGACAGAAAATCATATTGAGTTTGAATATTTTGATGGAAGCACTTCGCCCGCGGACAGAGAAAAGGCGATTCAAAATTTTCAAACAAATGAACAATGCCGCGTGTTTTTGATTTCGTTGAAAGCTGGTGGTGTCGGACTTAATTTGACCGCAGCAGATTATGTTTATATTGTAGATCCGTGGTGGAATCCTGCGGTGGAACAGCAAGCGATTGACCGCACACATCGTATTGGGCAGACAAAAAATATTTTTGCTTACCGCATGATTTGTAAGGATACGATTGAGGACAAAATTTTGCAGCTACAAGAACGCAAACGTATCCTTGCAAAAGAATTAATTTCTGATGACCAAACTTTTGTGAAGAGCCTGAGCAAAGAGGATGTGGAATATCTTTTCAGTTAGAAGATTTTAAGAGGTAATAAAATCCTTCAGTCTTTGGAATTCTCTTTTGTTTCCGGATTCAAAAAGAGCGACAAAATTTTTAGCGAAATAGCTAAAGAAAACAGATAAAGCTGACTTTCTTTGGTGAATTTGATTTTTCATAATCCATTAGATTTTAAAATTAAGAAATATTTGGAGAATAAAATAAATAAATAATTCCTTGTTTTGCAATAGCACATTCACTTCTTTATTCTTTCCGTAATTTCCGCAAAAAGACATTTGTATTCTTCTATTCTTTACCACATGTTATTATTATGATGATATTTTCGTTTTGTCTTTGTTAAATGTTTTGTCGGATAATAATCTGGATTTTGTGTAAGTTTTAAAATAAATGATTTCATCAGATTACCGATAAAAATTGTCGGTGGAATATGAGTTTTTAGCTTCATAAAAGATATTGGAAAAATATAACGCGGAGAAATTATCTTTTATTGTATATATTGAAATTTAGTAAAGGAATAAATATTGAGGATTCTTGTTTTGATACATTCTCTTCTTGTAATTTATACCAATAAAAAAACCGCCACGAGTGACGGTTTCAAAGAAAATGACAGGAAATTTTATTTCCCTTTTTCAAAATTTTCAGATGCTTTTTTCCAATTTACCACATCCCAAAATTGCTTTAAATAATCGCCTCTCTTATTTTGATATTTTAAATAATAAGCGTGTTCCCAAACATCGCAACCTATTACCGGCGTGCATTTGCACTCCGCTACGTCCATCAAAGGATTATCCTGGTTTGGTGTAGAACAAATCGTTAGTTTCCCATTTGCAACACCTAGCCATGCCCAACCGCTTCCAAATCTCCCGGCTCCGGCGGCATTGAATTTTTCTTTCATTGCGTCTAAAGAACCAAATGCTTCATCAATTGCAGCCGCTAATTTGCCTTCCGGTTTCCCACCACCATTCGGTGACATAATCTCCCAAAAAAAACTGTGATTCCAATGGCCGCCGCCATTATTACGGACTGCTGCACTCAATGTTCCTGCGTTTTTAATTAATTCTTCTAAAGATTTATTTTCATTTTCTGTTCCAGCAATTGCTTTATTCAGATTATCCACGTAGCCCTGATGATGCTTGTCGTGGTGTATTTGCATGGTGAGTTTGTCAATGTGTGGCTCAAGCGCATCATAATCATAAGGAAGAGCCGGAAGTGTGAATGCCATAATATTTATTTTAAAAGTGAGTAATAATAGAGAGCTCCAAATTTACTGAGTATCTGTTACAAAAACATAAAGAGAATTTTTTATTTCCTTTTTGCGAAAATAATATTTAAGAATTGAGCACAAATTTTATGCCTTTCCATTAGCACCTTATCTCCTTTTTCTGAAAAATTCTTTCATCAGGATGGCGCATTCATTCGATAGAATATCTTTTACGATTTCTGTTTTTGGATGCAAAAGATTTTTATTTTTTTCCGAATTTAAAGAGAGTCCCCCATGCTTTGGATCGGAAGCACCATAGACCAATTTTCCGATTTTGCTCCAATACAATGCACCACAACACATGGTACAAGGCTCGATGGTTACATAAATTGTTGCATCAGGCAAATATTTTGAACCTAAAAAATTGAATGCAGAGGTGAGTGCAATAATTTCAGCGTGAGCGGTTGAATCATTCAAGGTTTCTACCTGGTTAAAACCCCGGGCAATTATTTTTTCATTCATTACAATTACTGAACCAATTGGAACTTCGTCTGTATCCAAAGCTTTGTAAGCCTCTTTCAGTGCATGTTTCATGAAATGTTCGTCGTCAATTGGCATTTGTTATTTTATAAAATGAAAATAAAATTGGCATTCAAAGTACCTTAATTTTTTCTCAATTTGATTATAAAAAAGACAGAAAAGATTTGTTGTTATAGTTTTGACAACAGAACCATTTTAAAAGGTGCCTTTGGTTTTAAAAAATACATAATAAAAGAAGTTTGTTGATTTTTCTGAAAATAAAAAAGTGAAATGATGCCCATGCAAGGATTTTTTATGAAAACAATTTCATTTTTTCTGCTTACATTTTTTTTCTGTGTATCATTATCGGGACAAAAAATACATAAAGGGGAAATTCATATTTTTTATTCCCCCGGCCGCCCTGCTAATGCTTTTATTCCATCACAAAGTATCGGAGGAGATTTAGATGGACATTTAAAAGGAGATATTAACCGGATGCTTCTGCCCGAAAATATTCAGGCGATGCAAACGGTTGGATTGAAGTTGGTGAGCTATAGATTAAGAACTGAATTAGCAGGTGAAGTATGGCATTGGAATCCGAAAGGAACCTGGAGCGAAAAAAATAAACAACAGGGATATTGGATTTCTGACAGCGTTTCAAAAGAGCCGATACAAATTTCAAATGGATATCGCTTGCCAAGAAGAGGTAACACTTTTGATCAGGCAAATAATGATGGTTATTCACGAATTGACGACGGTGATTCAGTAACTTTTTGGAAAAGTAATCCTTATCTCGATAAATATTTTACAAAGGAATCCAATGACCTTCATCCTCAATGGGTGATTGTAGATTTAGGTAAAAAATATCAAGTGAATGCTTTGCGAATAAAATGGGGGAACCCTTATGCAGAAACATTTAGAGTTGATTATGCTGTGGATGTGGATCCTGATTATTTTGACCCTTTTCAACCAGATATCTGGAGGCCTTTCTCAAAGGATTATTTTCAGAATTTGGATAGGGAAAATAAAATCGTAAAAATTACGGATAAAAATTTGAGAGTTCGTTTTATCCGGATTTCAATGACGAAAAGTTCATACACTTCTGATGAAAAATCCGATGATATCCGTGATAGGTTAGGATTTGCGATCAAAGAATTGGAAGTGGGTTTTATGAATTCAAAAGGAAAATTTAAAGATCAAGTTTTTCATTCGCCGGATCATCGCCAAAGCGTCGTTTATGTTTCTTCAACAGATTCATGGCATACGTCAAACGATATTGACCCGAATATTGAACAGACAGGGATTGATCGTTTTTTTGCATCCGGAATTACGGGGAGTCAACCTGCTTTAATGCCGGCTGCGCTTTTATATGACACGCCGGAGAATGTTTTGTCAATGATAAAATATTTAAAGACAAAAAATTATCTGGTAGATGAATTTGAAATGGGAGAGGAGCCGGAAGGGCAATTAGTTTCGCCGGTTGATTATGCTGCGCTTTATTATCAATTGGGAGTGAAAATAAAAGTTTTGGATTCGGCCTGGAGATTGGGTGGGCCGGGGTTTGCTTCTATTTCGTCTACTGCCGATGATAGTTCTACTTTTTCTGAATCAAAATGGACTGCCCTTTTTTTAAATTATTTAAAAAAGCACAACGGAACTTACCTGTTTAATTTCTTCACTTTTGAATGGTATCCTTTTGATAATTTATGTACGCAAACCGCCTCACAACTATCTATTGCGCCAAAAAAGCTTTCGATTGCATTAAAAAATTTTCAAAACATTCTATCACAAAACACACCAATTTACCTTACTGAATATGGTTATTCTGCCTATGAGGGGAAGCCTGAAGTTGAGATTGGAGGCGCATTAATGTACGCTGATATTTTAGGCAAATTTTTAGAAAGTGGAGGCACCAAAAGTTTTCTGTATGGTTACGAACCAGCTTATTTAGAGCAATCTTATAAATGCAGCGGTTATGGAAATAATATTTTATTTGGTTTAGCAGAAGATGGGAAAATAAAATATAAAACCGCCGCTTATTATGGAACAAAAATGATTACCGAAAACTGGGCAAAGCCTTCAGATTCTGTTTTAGAAATTTATCCTTCTTCGTCCAACATTCACAACAGAAAAAAGGAGCCTCTTATTTCCGCATATCCTTTAAGAAGTCCTAATGGCAAATGGTCTGTGATGCTTATAAATAAAGATCCGAAGCGTACTTTTAATGTCGATGTTGATGTAGAAAATAAAGTTTCAAAAGAAATAAGCGACTTGCATTTTGAAAATTTGATTCAATATTCTGAGCGGCAATATCATTGGATTGACGAAGGTCTTAATAGTTATCCATCTAAAAATCTTCCTCCAATTACAAAGAAAATAAATGGTTCAAAAAATATTTCTTTGCCGCCTTATTCTTTGACGGTTGTAAATTAAACTGAATTTTATTTGCTGAAAAGTTATTAAATAACGTGAGTTCGATATAACGATGCCAAATTTACAGAGAAAGTTGCAAGGAGTAAGAGTTGTCTGTTTCGAAATGGCTTGCCAGGGAAGGCTTTTTAG
>Ga0207652_10000130_pt1 | contig 81049 bp, 79 predicted proteins | sample KBSC63BmetaG_FD_184334 | JGI IMG/M metagenome (GOLD analysis project Ga0207652, IMG submission 184334) | Corn rhizosphere microbial communities from Kellogg Biological Station, Michigan, USA - KBS C6-3B metaG (SPAdes) (version 2) | ecosystem: Host-associated > Plants > Roots > Rhizosphere ... | reverse complement strand
GGTCAGCGGTGTCCGCGTACGACCTCACGTGTCGGTCGGGGTACGGCCTGATGTGTCGGTGTTCGGCGAGTTGAGTCGGTTCTCGCCCTGAGCAAGATCACCCTTCGGTTCGTCCACTGCGAGGAAGACGAGCCCGAAGGGTGACCGCTGCTCATGATCCTGGATGAGGAGTCCTGGATGAACATCCGTCGTTTCCGCGTGCTGCATGAGGCAGGCGCGTCCTATGCCGAGATCGCCCGAGAGTGTCGGGTGGACTGGCGCACGGTGCGCAAGTACCTGGCCGAGGACGGTGTCGCGCTGCCGCCGGTGGCGCCGTCACGGGCCGGGACGCAACCGTCGAAGATCGGTCCGTTCGCCGAGCTGGTCGAGGGCTGGCTGCGGGGTGAGATCACGATGAAGGCGAGCGTGATCCACGAGCGGCTGGTCGCCGATCACGGGTTCGCCGGTCACTACCAGCGGGTGAAGATGTTCTGCGCCGAGGCCAGGCCGCGGATCGCCACCGAGCTGGCCGAGGCCGATGAGAACCACCTGCAAGGGCTGCACCGCCGGTTCGAGACCGTGCCCGGCGCGCAGGCGCAGGTCGACTGGGGTGACGAAGGTGACGTGCTGACACACGTTGGCATCGCCAAGGTCTACTCGTTCCACATGACGCTGTCGTATTCGCGGCAGCCGTTCACCTGCTTCACCACGTCCATGGACGCGGCGACGTTCTGGGAGTGTCACCGCCGAGCGTTCGACCACTTCGGCGGGGTGGCGGGCTCGATCGTCTACGACCGGGTCAAGACGGTGGTCCGCCGCCACGTCGCGCCGGGACTGGCGGTCCCGCTGCACCCTGCCGCGGCGGCGTTCGCCGCGCACTACGGGTTCACCATCGACGTGCTCGCCGCCTACCGCCCGACCGGGAAAGGACGCGTCGAGCGGCAGGTCACGATCGTGCGTGACCATGTGTTGTCCGGACGGGCCTTTGACACGATCGGCCAGCTTGATGCGGCGTTCGTCGACTGGCACGCGATCCGGCTGGGTCAGGTTCACCGCACCCACGGTGAGGTCATCGGCGTCCGTGCCGAACGGGACCGCGCCGCGCTGGGACCGCTGCCGGCGGCGCCGTATCTGGTCACCGACTCCCATCTGCGCCGGGTCGGCAAGGACTGCCTCGTCTCCTTCGAGGCGTCGCTGTATTCGCTGCCCGCCCGCAGGATCCGGGCCGGGCAGCGGGTCGAGCTCCGCGTCGATACGGGCACGGTCACGATCCACGCCCTGGACGGCACACTGCTCGCCAGCCACCCCAGGGCCACGACCCGCGGCAGCTGGGTCGTGCAGGACAGTCACTACGACGGGCTGCCCGACGGACACACCCGTGCCACGGTCATCGACCTGCCTCGACGCCGGGACGCCCGCTCCGGCCCGGCCGGGCCGGACGAGCCACTGGGGGCGCTGCTCACCCACCGGCGGCTGGCAGCGGTCGAGGTCGCCACCCGGCCGTTGAGCGACTACGCCGCGCTCGAGGCAGGCCGTCGGTGAGCGCGCTGGTCACCACCCGCATCCGCGAGCACGCGGCCAAGCTCGGCCTGACCCACCTCGGGGAGACCGTCACCCAGCTCGTTGAACGCGCCGACGCCGAGCAGATGGGCTACCTGGACTTCGTCGACCTGCTCCTGGAAGAAGAACTCGGGCTGCGGGAAGGCCGCCGGTTCCGCAACGCGCTCAAGCTGTCCGGGCTGCCACACCACAAGACCCTCGACACCTTCGACTTCACCTTCCAGCCCGACCTCGACCCGCGCAAGGTCCGCGACCTCGCCACGCTGGAGTTCATCAACGCCAAGAGCAACGTGGCGCTGCTCGGCCCACCCGGAGTCGGCAAGACGATGATCGCCGTCGCCCTGGCGGTCGCGGCATGCCAAGCCGGCTACTCGATCTACTTCACCACCCTCGACGACCTCGTCCGCAAGCTGAAGATGGCCGAGGCGACCGGCCGGTTCAACCGGCAGCTCGGCTACTACCTACGCCCCGCCGTCCTCGTCGTCGACGAAGTCGGCTACCTCCCGCTGGACCGCGTCGAAGCCAACATGGTGTTCCAGCTCGTCTCCCGCCGCTACGAACGCGGCTCGATCATCCTCACCTCGAACAAGAGCTTCACCGAATGGGGCAGCGTCCTCGGCGACGACGTCCTCGCTACCGCCATCCTCGACCGGCTCCTGCACCACTGCGACGTCATCTCGATCAACGGCCCCAGCTACCGGCTCAAAGACCGACTCGCCCTCGTCACCGGAGGCGATGCCATGCCATGATCCCTCAGCCGGAGACCTACACGTGAGGTCGTACGCGACACGACACGTGAGGTCGTACGCCGACACCGGGTGCTCATCGCCGACGACCAGGCCCTCGTCCGCGCCGGGTTCCGCGCCATCCTCGAAACCGCCGGTGGCATCACGGTCGTCGCCGAGGCCGCGACCGGCGACGAAGCCGTCGCCGCCGCCCGCGACCTCGACATCGAGGTAGCGCTGCTCGACATCCAGATGCCACGCCTCGACGGCCTCGACGCCGCACAGCAGGGCCGCGCTGCCGAACCCCGCACGCGTCATCATGCTGACCACGTTCGACCTCGACGAGCACGTGTACCGCGCGATGCGCGCCGGCGCCAGCGGATTTCTGGTCAAGGACACCCCCCGCGAGCAGCTCGTCGCCGCTGTCCGCACCGTCGCCGCCGGCGACGCGCTGCTGTCCTCGGCGGTCGCCCGCCGCCTGGTCGAACGCTTCATCAGCACAACCGCCGCGCCCGCTGCACGACCCCTGACCGACCGACTGTCACCACGCGAACTCGACGTCTGGAAAGCCCTCGCCCGCGGACTCAGCAACCAGGAGATCGCGACGAACCTGTTCGTCTCCGAGGCGACCGTCAAGACCCACGTCGCCCGCATCCTCGCCAAGCTCGACCTTCGAGACCGCGCACAAGCAATCATCGCCGCCTACGAGACGGGCCTCGTGCAGCCCGGCCGCTAAGGCACGCGCGAAGCTCCCAAGATCAAGAGCGCGGCCACGCCGCTGACAAGGTCCGCATCTGCCAGAACGATCGGTAGTGACGGCTCTGTTCGGTCGCACCTGCCTGTTTGTGCGGCGACGCGCGGATAGCAAGGGGCCGATGTGCGTCACCGGCCCCTCGCCGCTGTCATCGTTTGAAGGCGTCCTTCACCTTGGCGGCAGCCTGCCGCAGGTTGCCCTTCACCTTCTCGGCGTTGCCTTCGGCCTGCCACTGCTCGTTGCCAGTCGCCTTTCCGGACGCGCGCTTGGTATCGCCCTTAGCCGCTTCGGCCTTACCTTTCGCCTTGCCCGTGAAGCCCATCGTGGTCTCCTCCATTGCGGGAGTGGAGAGGTACCCCGCAGCGGCCGTGCGGCCACGTCGCGGAACGACGTAACCCGTGTCCGATTTGCGCTTCGCCTGGGCTGTCGGCGCCGTCCGAAGGCGGTCGACGCCATGGTGCTATTCGCCCTGCGGCTGCACCTCGCAGCACGAGACAGGCATCTGTCCCGTTCCGGGCAGTGGTCCGGACCAGGCATGGTGGGTATTCCGCCCGGCATGTGGATCCCCGCGCACGGTGACCTGGTCGGGCAGCGGCTTCGGGTACACACCAGGACCGGCAAGATCGTCGACGGGGTGTGCCTGAGGGGCTGGGCGTTGCACGCTGGCGGTCACCAGTGGCAACTGCTCCGGGACGACGGCACCCGCGTGTATGTGTCCTCGATCGTCGCCCCGCTCGCATGGCACGACGGCCATCCGTTAGCTTCCGAACCAGCCCCGGCAACCCCACCACCCGAGCATGGGATCGTGAGCTGACCGGTCCAGACCAGCCGCACATCGCGGCGGCGACAGACCCCGCGGACCTGAACGAGGGGACCAGATGCCAGCGACGGGCCATGAGGCGTTGCTCCGGTCCTTCTACGCGGCGCTGGACCAGCACGACTGGGACACGGCACTGTCGATGGTCACCGACGACGTGTGCTGGCACATCGCCCCCAACGACACGGTCCGGGAGGGCACGTTCGCGGGCCGCTCCGAGTTGGCCGAGTGGTTCACGACGGGGTTGTCCACCCATCGAACCCGCCAGACCTTGACCCGGACCGTCGAAGAGGGCGAGTTCGCCGTCGCGTTCGTGGTGGCGGAGTACGGGTTCTCCAACCGCGTGGTCGTGAGCTCGGCCGTGGACGTGTACCGCTTCGCCGGCGGGCTTATCAGCGAACGGACCCGCGTGCTCGCACCGGCACACCAGCCCGAGACAAGGATCGGTCCAGGTTCCAGCAGCTAGACCAGGTACGCGCCGCTGCGCTCGAACACGCACATCTCGCGCGGAACCTGCCCACACAGCGCCGGACCTTGATCAGCGAGTCGCTGGAGGCTGGGTATTCCCAGTCCGACCTCGCGCGGGCGACAGACCCCGTGGACACAACCCGAAGTATCGGACAGACGTTGGACGCTCTGAACTGACCGGTAATGCCCGTTCGCAGGCTCAACAGCCGGCATTACACGAGTTCAAGTAGCCGGTGAGGCTCGGCGACTCGTCTCGCGGTGCCCGAACATGGGGCGCCGTTGTAGTCAGCGGCCCTTCCTCGCAATGCCGCCTTGGTGGCCCATCGTTGGTCAGGGTCGTCTGGGGCGCTGCGACCAGGTCAGGTAAGACGGCCGATCGACCATGTCTCGCGGGTGTCCGTCTGTATCAAGCGAGGGTGCCCGCGAAGACCTGCCAGGCGAGGGCGCTCTTGGCGAGCAGGCTGAGGATCAGGTAGCCGCGTTCGGCGAACAGGTAGTCGCGCCAGCGGCCGATCCGGCGGTAGTGCAGGTATTGATTGAGTGCGAAGCAGTTGAAGAAGATGAACAGTGACGCGAAGATCGCAAAGACGAAGCCCGGTGGGCCGCTGCCTTCCTGGACCGCCCCGCCGAAGGCGATCGCCATCGCGACCCACGGGACGATACCGGCCACGCAGCCAAGGCCGAACGGCAGCCAGACGACTGTGTCGCGGTCCTGGTTCGTTCGTTCCATGAGCAGACCGAAACCGATCATCGAGGCGTTCACAGCGACAAGCCCGAGCAGCGCGTACAGCCCCACGATGCCGGTGAGCATCGCAATGAGCACGATCATCACCGAGGCGCTAATCGAGTACTCCGCCCACCTGACGTAGTTGATCCCACGCCGCAGGTTCGCCTCGTACCAGTTCACGAGGCGGGGAGCCGCGACCAGCAGGTGGTCGCCGGCAGCCAGCAGCAAGAAGACGACCACGCCAGCCCCGTATGACACCGAGAAGACCCGCTGCTCCGCCGGCAACGGGGTGCCGGGTGGGCCGCCCTGGAAGGCGACCAGCACGGGAATGGCGAAGCCGTTGCTCAGCGCCGCGATCGCGGCAGCCTGGGCGAGATGGATCACTCCGACCACAGCGTTGGCGCGACGCAGTCCCGGCATCATCGGACTTCCACAGCACCTACTGTGCACCGTGTGCGGATCGCCGTGGCTGGGGCGAGCGGTTTCGTCGGCCGGGCGCTGGTCAGCGCCCTGACTGGCGCGGGCCACGACGTCGTGGCGCTGGCCCGCCGTACGCCGCAGTTGCCGGGTGCCGAGGGTCGCGCCGTCGACGTCGCCGACACCGACTCTGTTCGCGAGGCTCTCACCGGCTGCGACGCCGCCTACTACCTGGTGCACTCGCTCACGGCCACCGACTTCCGAGGCCGTGATCTGCACCTGGCCCAGTCGTTCGGGCGGGCGAGCGGCACCGCCGGCCTACAGCGCATCGTCTACCTCGGCGGGCTCGGAGACGACCCGAGCTCCGAGCACCTGGCCAGCCGACAGGAGGTGGGAGTCGCGTTGGCCGCCGCCGGCGTGCCGGTTGTGGAGCTGCGTGCTGCGGTGGTGCTCGGCGCGGGCAGCATCTCATTCGAGATGCTGCGCTACCTCACCGAGCGACTGCCTTTCATGGTCTGCCCGCGTTGGGTCCGCACCGCCATACAACCGATCGCCGCAGCCGACGTCATCCGGTATCTCGTTGGTGCGCTCGTCGTCGAGCCCGGCACCTACGAGATCGGTGGCACCGACGTCACCACCTACCGCGACATGATCGCCGCGTACGCCGGCGCTCGAGGCCTCCGCCGCCGGCGGATCGTCGACGTGCCATACCTCACGCCTCGCCTGTCGGCGTACTGGCTCGATCTCGTCACGCCAGTCGACCGGCGGGTCAGCCACGCGCTGATCGAGAGCCTTGTCAGTGAGGTCGTCGTCCGAGACCCCGCTCGGACCGACAGGGCGTTCGGCATCCGGCCGGTGGGGATGGCCGACGCGCTCGTCGCGGCGCTCAAGGACCAGGCGGGCATGCTCGACCGCGACGTGCTGGCGGGTGAGAGCGGTCTTCGTGACGGCGTCTACACGATGCGGGTAGCGGTACCGCTACCGGCCGGTGCCGCGGCCGCGGTCGACGCCGATCTCGACAGGATCGGCGGAAGCTACGGGTGGTATGGCGTGCCGCTCGCCTGGCGAGTACGCGCCGCACTCGGCCGGCTCGCCGGAGAGCAATGGCGGCTCGGGCGAACCGGCGAAGTGCGACAGGGCACCGAGGTCGACTGGTGGGTGGTCGCGCGCCGCGCACCGAACCTCCTCGTGCTGAGGACGGACCGGTGGGTCTTCGGAGAGGCGTGGCTCGGCTATCACGTCGACGACGGCGAACTGGTGACAGTGGGCGCGCTGCGCGCCAAGGGCATACCAGGCTTCGCCTACTGGACGTTGCTCCAGCCCGTGCACCGGCTGGTCTTCCGAGCCCTCGCCTGCCACCGAACTCAGAACTGGTAGACCGGCGCGGAATCTCGTGGCGCTCCATCGGCTGCACCGACCGGTTTCCGCGAGACCTGCCTGAACAGGCGACGCATTGGAGCCAAGCGCTCCACGCGGCAGCCCGGGATCGCGCGAACTGGCGAAGGCGAGGTCGTCGTCACTCACCCATTGGACGGGGCACCGGGCCGGCTGGAGCCTGCTGCTCGAGATCAGAGTGTCCACGCAACCGGGTGAGCTCCACGGTCGGAAACCCATGTGGAACAAGGGATTTCGAGTTCGACTTCGGCCAGCGGCTGTGGATACTCCAGTCACGCGCAATGCGCGAGCGAATGATTTCTTCGCCGCTTTTTCGACGCAGCACCCAGGGGCGCGAATGTGCTTGCCGGATCCGCCGGAGAGACCGACCGCCGACCGGCCCCGCAGCTCTACGGACGCTCCGCTCGCTCCAGCCACGAGGCCGCCTGCCGCCTCGAGGCTCGCGACAGCCAGGCGTCCTCGATGACCTCGGCCAGCTCCTCCCGGCTGATCTCGTGGAGACGGCTCGCCCGCACCAGCACCGACGAATGCCCGTTGAAATGTGGCGTCGTGAAGAACGGCAGCGCGGGATCCTGCACCAGCGCCTGCTTGTCGTCGTCCGAACCGACCCAGATGACGATGACGTCGTCGTACCTCTCGCCGGTCTCCGGATCGAACGCGTCGGGCCGAGGGCTGCGGAAGAAGACGAACGACCTGCGGCTCACCTGGTAGATGCGTCTTCCCCCCGAGCCGCCCTCGATCGTGACGCCGGGCATGGCCAGGGCCAGCTCGTGCACGTCCTCGACGCGCGCCGCCCGCCGCTTCCCCGTCACGGCACGAGGCTAGGCCGGGAAATCGGTGTGATGGAACAGTCGCTGCATGACGCGGCCGACCGGCCCGGCCAGCGTCCTGGAACGGCATTTCCTCGTCAGTCTTCCGCTGGACTGCGGGCGCGATGTAGCTGATGCCATAGCGGAGCGGGGCCTCCCGCTCCCCGTGAGAACCGCAGGAAACTGCGGCTGCTACGGCCCATCGAGGAAGGGAGGCCACCGTGGGTGACGGTATCGCTGCTGGTCGGCAGTTCGTAGGTGTCGATCTGCATCTGCACCGGTCGGTGATCGCGCGCATCGACGAACGTGGCAACGAGCGGGGGTGGGTGCGCATCGACAACGACCCGAAGGCGCTCGTCGCGGAGGTCCGCAAGGCCGGCCGACGTGTTCCGGTCGCGATTGAGGCGACCTATGGCTGGTACTGGGCGGTGGACGCGTTGCTCGCCGCGAAGTTCGAGGTGCACCTGGCCCACCCGTATGGGATGAAGGCGTTGCGCAAGCGCAAGCGGGTCAAGACCGACTCCCGCGACGCCTACGAGTTGGCGAACCTGCTCCGGTTGGGCTCGCTGCCGGAGGCCTACATCTGTCCGCCCGATCTGCGCGAACTGCGTGAGCTGGTGCGCCACCGCCGGCAGCTGGTCAAGCTGTCGACGTCGATCAAGGCCGGCATCCGGGCGCTGCTCGCCAAACACAACATCCGGCTCGCGGCCAGCGACCTGGACGGCGACCAGGCCATCGCGCTGATGGATGCGCTCGAGCTTCCGGGCACCTACGCACAGCGGCTCGCCTCGCAACGGCGGCTGATGATGGTGCTCGCCGACGAGGTCAGCTCGGTGGAAGTCGAGCTGGACCGCCGGCTCAAGCACCATCCCGGCTACCGCAAGCTGCTGACCATCAAGGGCATCGGACCGACCCTGGCCGCGGTCTTTGTAGTCGAGATCGGCGACATCTCCCGGTTCCCGACCGCGGGCGCCTTGTGCTGCTGGGCCGGGCTCACTCCGCGCCATCACGAGTCAGACAGGACGGTGCGTCGTGGGCACATCAGCAAGGAAGGCAGCGCCCTCGTCCGGTGGGCCGCAGTGGAGGCGGTGCAACGCAGCACCGAACCCTCGATCAAGGCGACTCGCGACCGGCTCATCGCCCGACGCGGGAAGACCGCTCGCAACGTCGCGAAGGTCGCGGCAGCCCGCCGGCTTCTCGAGATCGTCTACTACGTGCTCCACGACGGTGAAGCCCGCTGCCTCAGCAGTAGTGACGCCGCATGAGATCAACCAGGACTTCGTGCAGGCCGGGTAGTGACATGACCCACCACATGGTGCGGTCGACTAACTGATTGGCCTCACGACCCCGACCAGTCGGGGCCTACCGCACGGCTTCATGCAGCACCACCGCGGAGGAATGGCTGGCAGCTCCGACTGCCGACACTCGGTCCCCGAGTCTGAAGCCGACCACCCACAACCGCACAGCCGCCGACGCCGGCAACCAAGCCTGCGTCGACCACGAGACGGCATCAACACCGTTCGTCCTCGCGCTCCGCGCTCCGGGCGCTGCGTGTTGACCCCGCCCCGCGATCGACGCTGCCCACGACCATGCCGGCGACGGTCGAAGAACGCTTACAACAGAACCTTGACGGCCCCGCTCCGCTCAGGAATGTCACTACCGACGGCTCGCCGTAGGCACCCCGGCGTTGGTCCCCTTGACATGCAAGTATGCGCTTGCCTATTGTCCAGCGCGATGAGCGACGTGTTCAAGGCGCTGGCGGACCCGACTCGGCGCGCGATCCTTGACGAGCTCGTTGATCGCGACGACCAGACGCTCTTCGAGTTGTGTGCCCGGTTGACAACGAGACACGCGGTCGCGTCGACACGGCAAGCGGTCTCGCAACACATCGACGTGCTGGTCGAAGCCGGGCTCATCGCGGTACGTCGAGAAGGTCGCTACAGGTTTCACCGGCTTGACCGGCGCCCACTGGAGCACCTGACCGATCAATGGCTACGACGACAAGGAGGGGACACGTGAAGATCACAGTGACGAGCGTCCTCGTCGACGATCAGGCGAAAGCGCTCGCCTTCTACACCGACGTGCTCGGCTTCCAGAAGAAGACCGATGTTCCGCTCGGCGAGCATCGCTGGCTTACGGTTGTGTCGCCCGCGGTACCGGATGGCGTCGAGCTGGTGCTGGAGCCAGACGAGCACCCCGCCGCGAAGCAGTTCAAAGCATCGCTCGCGGCAGACGGCATCCCGTTCACGTCGTTCACCGTCGACGACATCGACCGGGAGTACGAGCGCCTACTCGCCTGCGGCGTTCGATTCACGCAGCCGCCGACGTCTATGGGGCCCGTCGTCACCGCCGTCCTCGACGACACCTGCGGCAACCTCATCCAGATCGCCACAGCTCCGAGGGCCGACTGACCTCGTTGTTTCGGCAGCAGCGAACCGAACAGAGGCGTCACTACATCGCACACCCTCAGTTGCTCGACCAGAACGTCGTGGAACGCCGGATCTCCCGCGCACGCTGTCGGCTCAGGGACGTCGTATGGCGCGCATTACGCGACCCGTGCCGGTCCGCATCACACCGATTTCCCGACCTGGGCACGAGGATAGGAAGCCGGTTCGTTCGATCGCAGCCGGCTATCACTCGTGGGACTCGGCCATCGGCGACTCCTACCGCACCTGTCGCGAGCGGTGAGACAGTGCAGTCATGACGACGTACGACGCGCCTCCGAGCCACCAGGCGACCGATCGCTCGCAGCGCTACGACACCGACCGCTACGCCGGTGCCATCGGTCTGAACTGGTATACCAGCGACCCGACGCTGCGCTTCATCCTCGCCCAGCACATGTCGTCCGATGACCTCGCGTGGGCGGAGCCGAAGCTGTCGGCGTACGGCGCCGTCTGCGGCGATCTCATCGCGCGCAACGCGGATGAGACCGACCGCCACCCGCCGCGCCTCGAGCGCTACGACCGGTGGGGTCACGACGTGAGCGAGGTGGTGCTGCCGGCGACGTTCGAGGCCAACCGTGACGCCGTCATCGCGCACAGCTTCTCCGGCAACGCGGTCCGCGCCGAGGCAGTCGCCGCGGGGATCGACCTGACGCTGCCGGGCGCGGCGTCGAGCTACCTGCTCGACCAGGCCGAGATCGGCATGATGTGCGCGCTCGGCACGGGCGGCGAGATGGTCTACCGGCTCGCCGAGCGCTACGCGCCCCCCGAGGTCCGCGCGATGCTCGACGAGATCGCCGGCCCGGGCGGCCTGATGGGTGAGACCGCGCAGTCGTTCACCGAACGCAGCGGTGGATCCGACCTCGGCGCGATCGAGACGACCGCAACCCCCGTCGGCGACGTGTGGGCGCTCAACGGCGTCAAGTGGTTCGTCTCCAACGCCAACGGCGGGGCGTGGGTCGTCATGGCGCGGCCCGAGGGTGCGCCAGACGGCGTGCGCGGGGTCGCGTCGTTCCTCGTGCTGCGGCAGCGTCGCGACGGCACGCCCAACGGCGTCCACATCCGCCGGCTGAAGGACAAGCTCGGCACCAGGGCGGTGCCGTCGGCGGAGGTCGAGTTCGCAGATGCCGAGGCGTTCCTGCTCGCCGACCCGCCCGGCGCGGGCCAGGCCAACGTCGGCGACGGCCGCGCGGTCTCGCGGCTCATGCAGCTCACCAACGCCGCCCGGCTCGGCATCGCGATGATGGGTCTCGGCTGCGCCCGCCGGGCTCTGGTCGAGTCGCTCTGCTACGCCCGGGCCCGCGAGGCGTTCGGCCGCCCGCTGACCGACCAGCCGCTCATGCGCCGCACCCTCGCCGACCTCCTCGTCGATGTCGAGGGCGCGCAGGCGCTGGTCTTCGACGCGCACGCCCGGCCGCTGCGGATGACCGCGCCGCTGGCCAAGCTGCGCGCGGCCCGGCTCGGCATCACCGCCGCCAGCACGGCGATCGAGGTACACGGTGGCAACGGCTACTGCGAGACGTGGCCGGTTGCCCGCATCCTGCGCGACGCCCAGGTCAACACGATCTGGGAGGGCGGCGACAACATCCTCTGCCTCGACGTACGCCGCGCCATGGAGCGCGAGCAGGCCCACAAGCCGTTCCTCGACAACCTTCGCGACGCGATCGCGGCCGGCCCGGCCGACGACCCGACCACCGGTCTGGTCGAGCAGCGGCTCGCCGACCTCGAGCGGGCACTCGACGGGCTGTCACGGCTCGACCCCGACGTGGGCGAGGCGCGGCTCTCCCCGCTCGCGCACCTGATGTGTGACGTCTACACGGGGGCTCTGCTGGTCGAGCAGGCCGGCCACGAGCGGCGTACGACCGGCACCGACCGCAAGGCCTTGGTCGCGCGGCTGTGGTGCGACCGGCACCTCGCCCCGCGCGACGCAGTCAGCGAGATCATCGACCCGCGCAACGACCTGGCCCGCTTCGACGAGCTGGTCGACGGGGCCTTCGTCGACGACCGCGGCTGACGCCGTCGTCTTCTGCCGCGGTGTGGGGCCTCTCAGAGATCGTTTGACCCCCACACGGCGGCAGAAGACGGTTCAACGAACCGCGGCGTACAGCCGGGACGGTAGCTACTGCTCCAGCCGGCGAGCGGTCAGCGCGGCGGCCAGGATCTGCAGCCCTCGCGTTGTCGACGTGTCCAGACCGGTGAGGTCGACGATCCGGCGCAGCCGGTAGTCGAGAGTGTTGGGGTGCACGTGCAGCGCCGCGGCTGTGCTGCGCCGGTCCTGGTCGTGCGCGAGGTAGGTCTCCAGCGTCACGAGCAGATCGGGGTTGCCGGCCAGCGGCTCCAACGCGGCCGACAGCAGCGGCAGCGCGTCGGACTCCCGCGTGAGCTGGTACTCCACGAGCACGTCGTCGAGGCGGTAGGCGCCCGGCGGCCGGCCCAGCCGCTGCACCAGGTCGAGCACGTCGCCGGCCTGGGCCATCGCCTCGGGAACGTCGGTGACGGTCTCGGCTGCCGCGCCCGCGATCGTCGCCGGTGACCCGGTCTCCGCGGTGATGTCCTCGGCCAGCACGTCGAGGTCGCCCGCCACCTGCTCGAGACCGTCGACGTCCGCCGGCAGCAGGAACGACCCGCCACCCCCGTCGAGCAGGGCCAGCACCGGCACCCCGGCGTGCCGGTCGAGGCACTCCTGCAGCTGGCGCGCCCGCCGGTGCGCGCCGGCACCGGCCTCGTCGCCCTCGGTGGGGCCGCCGACGTCGAGGATCCCGACGACGTACGCCGGCGCCAGCCCGATCCCCAGCCGGCGGGCCAGGCCGTGGGCCGGCGCACCGACGAGCAGCGCCTGCGTCAGCGACCGCCGCGCGTCGAGCTCCTCGCCGTAGATCGCCTGCTGCTCGTCGAGGTAGGCCGTCGCGACCGCCCCGGTCACGTGGCGCAGGTAGCGCAGCACCGCGTCGGCCGCCGCCAGCAGCTCCTCGCGCTCGTCGCGGCGCGCGGCATCGACGAGCATCTCCCACGCCCGGTGCGCCCCGACGTGGTACGCCGACAGCACGGCCTCCAACGGCACCCGCTCCTCCGCCCGGCGCCGGGCCGCAGCGCGCGGGCCGGCGAGCTCCTCATCGGTCGGTGGCCGCTCCTCGCGCAGGCTGCGGAAGAAGATGTGCAGGTTGTCCTCGACACCCGCGGTGAGCTCGCCCTCGCGCTGCTCCTGCGGCAGCAGGTCGTAACGCGGGATCTCCTCGAGGAAGACCTCGATGAGGGCACGGGCCAGCTCGGGCACCCGCCGCTCCACCCGCCGGTAGAGACCGGGTTCCTTCCGCGCCGTCACAGCCGCGCCCGCCCCCGCCATGAGCCGAATTGTGCTCCGTCACAACGCTCCCGACCAGGGGGGTGCGGCGGCGATGTTCGTAGGCTCCGGACCATGCACGCGATCACGCTGTCGGGCGCCGGCGGCCCGGAGGTCATGGAGTGGAACGTGGTCGGCGACCCGGTGCCGGCACCCGGCGAGGTGCTCGTCGACGTCGCCGCCAGTGCCGTCAACCGGGCCGACGTCATGCAGCGCATGGGCTTCTACCCGCCGCCGCGGGGCGCGTCCGAGCTGCTCGGCCTGGAGTGCAGCGGCCGCATCGCCGCCCTCGGCGACGGGGTGAGCGGTTGGACCGTCGGCGAGGAGGTGTGCGCGCTTCTCGCCGGCGGCGGTTACGCCGAGAAGGTCGCGGTCCCCGCCGGCCAGCTCCTGCCGGTGCCGGCCGGAGTCGACCTGGTCGACGCCGCCGGCCTGCCCGAGGTGGCCTGCACCGTGTGGTCCAACGTCTTCATGCTGGCCCGGCTGCAGCCCGGCGAGCGGTTCCTCGTGCACGGCGGCACCAGCGGCATCGGCACGTTCGCGATCCAGCTCGCCAAGCAGCACGGCGCCCACGTGCTCACGACCGCCGGCAGCGACGACAAGTGCGCGCGCGCCCGTGAGCTCGGCGCCGACGTGGCGATCAACTACCGCGAGGCGGACTTCGTCGACGTGGTGCGCGAGGAGACCGGCGGGCGCGGCGCCGACGTGATCCTCGACATCATGGGTGCGGCCTACCTGCCGCGCAACGTCGACGCCCTTGCCACGGGAGGCCGCATCGTCGTGATCGGCCTGCAGGGCGGGCGCAAGGGCGAGCTCGACCTCGGCCAGCTGCTCACGAAGCGGGGCGCGGTGCACGCCACGAGCCTGCGCGGCCGGCCGGTGGCGGAGAAGGCTGCGATCGTCGCCGAGGTGCGCGAACACGTGTGGCCGCTGGTCGCCTCGGGTGCCGTGCGGGCCGTCGTCGACCGGCGGGTGCCGATGCCCGACGCCGCTTTGGCGCACCGCCTCCTGGAGGAGAGCGGCCATGTAGGCAAGATCATTCTTTCGGTGGCGACGGTCGGGGCGTGACGGCGTACGGTGCGGGAAGGTGACCCACGGGTAACCGAGCGAAGGAGCATGCCGTGAGCAGCAACGTGAGCGAGCGTGAGGCCCGGCAGGTCGCTGAGGCGGCTCGCGAGACCGAGTGGAAGCTCCCGTCGTTCGGCAAGGAGCTGTTCCTCGGCAACTTCCGGCTCGACCTGATCCATCCGCAGCCACGGCTGTCGCCCGACCAGATCGAGAAGGGCGAGCGGTTCCTCGGCGAGCTGCGGTCGTTCCTGGAGAACAAGGTCGACCCGCTGCAGATCGAGCGCGATGCGAAGATCCCCGACGAGGTTGTCGAAGGCCTCAAGGAGCTCGGCGCGCTCGGCATGAAGATCCCGGAGGAGTACGGCGGCCTCGGCCTCTCGCAGGTCTACTACAACAAGGCCCTCGCGATGACCGGCACGTGGCACGCGTCGATCTCGACGCTGCTGTCCGCGCACCAGTCGATCGGCGTACCGGAGCCCCTGCGGCTGTTCGGCTCCGAGGAGCAGAAGAAGAAGTACCTGCCGCTGGTCGCCCGCACGCACGTGAGCGCATTCCTGCTGACCGAGCCCGACGTCGGCTCCGACCCGGCGCGGATGAGCTCGCAGGCCGTGCCCACCGACGACGGCAGCGGCTACCGCATCAGCGGCCGCAAGCTCTGGACCACCAACGGGGTCATCGCCGACATGCTCGTCGTGATGGCGGTCGTGCCCAAGAGCGAGGGGCACCGGGGCGGCATCTCGGCGTTCATCGTCGACGCCAAGTCCGAGGGCATCACCGTCGAGCACCGCAACCAGTTCATGGGCCTGCGCGGCATCGAGAACGGCGTCACCCGCTTCGACAACGTCTTCGTCCCGGCCGACAACCTTCTCGTCGGCGAGGGCCAGGGCCTGAAGATCGCGCTCACCACGCTCAACACCGGCCGGCTGTCGCTGCCCGCCATCTCCGCGCAGGCGTCCAAGTGGGCCATGAAGATCGCCCGCGAGTGGTCCAGCGAGCGGGTGCAGTGGGGCCTGCCCGTCGGCAAGCACGACGCCGTCGCGCAGAAGATCGCGTTCATCGCCGGGTCGGCGTTCGGCCTCGAGGCCATGGTCGACGTCTCCAGCCGGCTCGCCGACGAGAAGCGCAACGACATCCGCATCGAGGCCGCACTGGCCAAGCTCTACGGCTCCGAGATCGCCTGGCAGGTCATCGACGAGCTGGTGCAGGTGCGTGGCGGGCGTGGCTACGAGACCGCGGAGTCGCTGAAGGCGCGTGGCGAGAAGCCAGTGCCGGTCGAGCAGGCGCTGCGCGACATGCGCATCAACCGGATCTTCGAGGGCTCGACCGAGATCATGCACCTGCTGATCGCCCGCGAAGCCGTCGACCAGCACCTGCAGATCGCCGGCGACATCATCGAGCCCGACGTGCCGCTCGCCGACAAGGCGAAGACCGCGGTGAAGGCGGGCGGCTTCTACGCCAAGTGGTTCCCGAAGCTGACGGTCGGCGAGGGGCTCAGCCCGACGTCCTACGCCGAGTTCGGGCCACTGGCCACGCACCTGCGGTTCTGCGAGCGGTCGTCGCGCAAGCTGGCGCGGTCGACGTTCTACGGCATGAGCCGCTGGCAGGGCGGGTTGGAGAAGCGGCAGGCCTTCCTGGGCCGCATCGTCGACATCGGGGCCGAGCTCTACGCGATGGCCAGCGCGTGCGTCTACGCCGACACGCTCGCCAAGGACGAGCCGTCACGGCGGGCGAGCGTCTTCGAGCTCTGCGACCTGTTCTGCACGCAGGCCCGGCGCCGGGTCGACCAGCTGTTCCACGACCTGTGGCGCAACGACGACGACACCAACCACGCGGCGGCGATGCGGGTGCTCGACGGCGACTACCGGTGGTTCGAGGCCGACGTGCTCGACCCGTCGGGTGAGGGCCCGATGATCGCCAAGCAGCCGGACCTGGCGTGACCGAGCAGCCCCCCGCCGACCGGCTGCGCATCGTCACGGTCGGGCCCGACGGCGAGCCCGTGCAGGAGGTCCCTGCCGGCGACGTCGCCGGCGGCGGCGACGAGGACGGCGGGCTCGTCTCGATGGTCGAGCAGCCGGCCAAGGTCATGCGGATCGGCACGATGATCAAGCAGCTGCTCGAGGAGGTCCGGGCCGCACCGCTCGACGAGGCCAGCCGGGTGCGGCTGCGGGAGATCCACGAGACGTCCATCAAGGAGCTGTCCGACGGGCTCGCGCCCGAGCTGCGCGACGAGCTGCAGCGGATCACGCTGCCGTTCAGTGAGGACACCGTGCCGAGCGACGCCGAGCTGCGGGTCGCGCAAGCACAGCTCGTCGGCTGGCTCGAGGGGTTGTTCCACGGCATCCAGACCGCGCTGTTCGCCCAGCAGATGGCGGCTCGCGCGCAGCTCGACGAGATGCGCCGGCGGGCGCTGCCCGGTCCGATGCCGGGGCAGCAGCAGGGACAGGTCTCCGGCCCTTACCTGTAGAGGGTTTCGAGCACGAGCGCGACACCGTCGTCGTCGTTGCTCGCCGTGACCTCGTCGACCGCGTCGAGCACTTCCGGGTGCGCGTTGGCGACCGCGATCGCGCGGCCGGCCCACGCGAGCAACGGCAGGTCGTTGGGCATGTCGCCGAACGCAATCACGTCGGGGGCGCCGTAGCCGTGCTCGGCGACGACCCGCTCCAGGGTGGTGGCCTTCGTGATGCCGGCGGCGCTGATCTCGAGCAGGCCGTCGCGGCTGGAGTGGGTCAGCGTGGCGAGCCCCGCGGACGCTTCCCGGGCCCGGGCGAGCAGGGTGTCGGGCGCCATGCTCTCGTGGCGCACGAGCAGCTTGGCGACCGGCGCAGAGAGCAGGGCCTCGACGTCGGCGACCAGCGCGCCGTCGGGCACCGGCCAGCGCGACCGGTAGGCCGGCTCGTGCCCGAACTCCGACGCCCGCTCGACCGCGAACGCCACCTCGGGCAGCGCCTCGCGCAACACCTGCACGAGCGACGCGGCGACCGAGGGCTGCAGCAGGAACTCCTCGACCACCTGCTCGGCGTGCAGGTCGTAGACGAACGCGCCGTTGGCGCACACCGCCAGCCCACGGTGCCCGGCGGCTTCGGCGATCGGCCGCATCCACCGGGGCGGCCGGCCGGTCACGAAGACGACCATCGCCCCGGCGTCCTCCGCCGCCGCCAGCGCGCGCCGGGTGCGCTCCGAGATCGAACCGTCGCTGCGGACGATCGTGCCGTCGAGGTCGGTGGCGACCACGCGCGGCGGTGCGATCGATCGGCTCACCGGGCGCCCCACGACGCTCCTGCCGGCGGTCTCATCCGACCGGCTCGAGGACCTCGCGCCCGCCGAGGTAGGGCCGCAGCGCAGCCGGCACGCGCACCGACCCGTCGGCGCGCTGGTGGACCTCGAGCAGCGCGACGATCGTGCGGGCGATCGCCACCAGCGTGCCGTTGAGCGTCGCGACGGGTCTCGTGCCCTGCGGCGTACGCATCCGGGTCTGCAGCCGCCGCGCCTGGAACTCCGTGCAGTTGGACGTGCTGGTCAGCTCGCGGTAGCGGTCCTGCGTGGGGATCCACGCTTCGCAGTCGAACTTGCGGGCCGCGCTCGTGCCCAGGTCACCGGTCGCCACGTCGATGACGCGGAACGGCAGCTCGAGCTTGGTCAGGAACTCCTTCTCCCAGCCGAGCAGGCGCTGGTGCTCGGCCGAGGCCTCCTCCGGCGTGCAGTAGGAGAACATCTCGACCTTGTCGAACTGGTGCACCCGGATGATGCCGCGCACGTCGCGCCCGTGTGACCCCGCCTCGCGCCGGAAGCAGGTCGAGAAGCCGGCGTAGCGCAGCGGCAACGCGCCGACGTCGAGGATCTCGTCCATGTGGTAGGCCGCGAGCGGCACCTCGCTGGTCCCCACGAGGTAGAGGTCGTCCTGCGCTACCCGGTAGACGTCGTCGGCGGCGGTCTGGCCGAGGAACCCGGTGCCCTCCATCGCCTCCGGCCGCACCAGCACCGGCGTGATGACCGGGGTGAACCCCGCCTCCACCGCCTGGGCCATGGCGAGGTTGACCAGCGCCAGCTCGAGCAGCGCGCCCACGCCGGTCAGGAAGTAGAACCGCGCGCCGGACACCTTCGCGCCGCGCTCCACGTCGATCGCGCCGAGCAGCTTGCCGAGCTCCAGGTGGTCACGCACCTCGAAGTCGTAGACCGGCACGTCGCCGACCGTCTCCAGCACGGCGTAGTCGTCCTCGCCCCCCACGGGTGCGCCGTCCTCGACCAGGTTCGCGATCGCGTACGCCGCGGCGCGCAGGTCCTCGTCGGCCCGCTGCTGCTCGGCGTCGGCGGCCTTCACCGCGTCGGCGAGCTCCTTCGCCCTCGCCAGCAGCTGCTGCTTCTCGTCGCCCTGCGCCTTCGCCACCGACGCGCCCAGGGTCTTCTGCTCGGCGCGCAACCGGTCGAAGGTCGCGACCGCGGCCCGGCGGCGCTCGTCGGCTGCCAGCGCTGCGTCGACCGCCGACTCGTCGTCGCCCCGTGCCCGCTGGCTCTTGCGGAACCGGTCGGGGTCGTCGCGCAGCAGCCGCAGGTCGATCACGTGCTCAAGCCTATGAGGTGGGGCCAACGGCTATTGGTCACAGCGTGCCGGTCACGGCCTGCAGCAGCAGGCTGCTGACCCCGACCGCTGCCCACAGCACCGCGCCGAGCAGCAGTGGGCGGTGCCCGGCCTGCCGCAGTGTCGACAACCGCGTCGACAGGCCGATCGCCGCGAGCGCGACCGTGATGCAGAACACCGCCGTGTGCCCGAGCGCCGGGTGCCATCCGGCGGGAATCACGCCCGCCGTCTGCGCCGCGCTCGTTGCGACGAAGCCGACGAGGAACAGCGGGACCAGACGAGCTAGCGAGGCCCCGTCGAGCCGGCCGTCGGCGCCGGAGCGCCGGCCGCGCAGCAGCGCGAGGCCCACGGTGATCGGGATGATCGCGAGGCTGCGCGTCAGCTTGACCACCACGGCGTAGGCCCCCGCGGTCGCGCCGTAGGAGTACGCCGCCGCGACGACCGACGAGGTGTCGTTGATCGCCGTCCCCGACCACAGGCCGAACGCGTGCTGGGACAGGCCGAGCAGATGACCGACCGCCGGGAAGAGCAGCACGGCGGCCACGTTGAACGTGAAGATCGTGCCGATCGCGTAGGCCACGTCGGCCTCGGCCGCGCCGAGCACCGGGGTGATGGCGGCGATCGCCGACGCGCCGCAGACCCCGGTGCCGACCCCGATCAGCGTCCGGGCGTCGCGGGGCACGCCGAGCGCGGCGCCGACCAGGCGGGCGCCGACCAGCGCCACGGTCAGGGTGCCCGCGAGGACGGGCAACGAGGTCGCACCGACGTGCACGACCTGGCTCAGCGACAGGCCGGTGCCGAGCAGCACGATGCTCGCCTGCAGCACGTGGCTGCGCGCGAACTGCAGCCCCGGGTCCAACCGTTCGTGTCTCGGTACGACCGCCGCCAGCGCGGCGCCGAGCACGATGCCGAAGACCGGGCCGCCCACGATGGGCAGCAGCTCGCCGAGGCCGGTCGCCACCGCTGCCACCCCGACCGCGAGGAGCAGTCCGGGCACCGGCAGGCGCACCGGCCACGGTGAAGCGAGCGGGACCATGCATCTACCGTGTGCCGGCAGATCTCTCCTGTGTAGGTGCCAGTTCCGCGACGGGTCATAAGGTTTGCCTATGGCTCCTGCGCCCGACCTCGACGCCCTCGAGTTGCTGGTCTCCGTCGCCGAAATGGGCAGCATCGGTCGAGCCGCAGCGCGCCACGACCTCAGCCAGCCCGCGGTGAGCCTGCGGCTACGCGCCCTCGAGCGGCAGCTGCGCCTCGTCCTTCTCGAGCGCTCGCCGAGCGGCTCGCGGCTCACCGCCCCGGGCCGGACGGTCGTCGACTGGGCCCGCCCGCTGCTCGACGCCGCCGACGCGTTCGGCCGCAGCGTGAGCGCGCTCGCCGACCGGCACCACGACCGGCTGCGGCTGGCCGCCTCGCTGACGGTCGCGGATCATCTGGTGCCGGGCTGGCTGGTCGCCCTGCATGCGGCCCTGCCGGACGTCGCCGTCTCGTTGCAGGCGGTCAACTCCGAGAATGTCGCGGAGCTGGTGCGCGCCGGCGGCGTCGACCTGGGCTACGTGGAGGGGCCTGGAGTGCCGGCCGGGTTGCGGTCCCGGCGGGTCGGCGGCGATCAGCTCGTCACCGTGACCGCGCCAGGACATCCTTGGGCTCGCCGCCGCACACCGGTGAGCCCCGAGGAGCTCGTCGCGGCTCCCCTGGTGGTGCGAGAGATCGGCTCCGGCACCCGGGAGGCCCTCGCCTCCGCCCTGGCCGCCCACGGGCTGCCTCTTCGCACCGGCCTCGAGCTGGGATCGACCGCTGCGATCAAGGCCGCGGTGATGGCGGGTGACGGGGTCGCGGTGCTGAGCCGGCTCGCCGTGGCGGCTGACCTGGAGGCGGGCCGCCTGGTGGCGATCGCGGTCGCCGGCCTCGACCTCCGGCGCCACTTCCATGCCGTCTGGCGAGCGGGCCGCGCGCCCACCGGACCGGCCAACTCCTTGCTCGCGCTCAGCCTGCGGTCGTGATCCGCGGGCCGCGGCGCGCTCCGGCGAACGAGTGAAACCGGCACGCTCGCCCGGCCGGAATATGGAACCTGGCAAATCCGACGGCTACGGTGCTGGGGTGAGCTCCGGGGGCCGGTCGGCGAGCACGCGGCGGCGACTGCTGCGCGGCGAGGGACTGCTGCTCGACCTGTCGAGCCACCTTCGGGAGATCTCGACCCCGCCGCCCGTCCCGGCCGGCTGGCAGGTCGAGACGGCGCTGGTCGCTGCCGGCGGTGCGGAGATCGGCGGCGACTTCGTCGTCTTCGACCTCGCCGCGGACGCCAAGCGGCTGAGCGCGGTGCTCGTCGACACGTCCGGAAAGGGGTTCGCGGCGGCCACCCGGTCGCTGATGCTCGCCGGCGCGGTCAGCGGTCTGCTCGGCTCGGTGCCGACCAGCGACCTGCTCGACCGGCTCAACGCGCACATCCACCGGCGGCACAACTGGGAAGAGCACTTCGCCACCGCCGTGCACGTGGAGGTCGACCTCACCACCGGCGCCTACCAGCTGGGCGTCGGCGGGCACGTGCCGCCGGCGATCTTCCACGCCGGCCGCGGGGTCTGGCAGCTCTGCGAGGTCGGGGGGGCCGGGCTCGGGTTCAACCCCGGCGGCCAGTGGCCCTACGTCTCCGGCGTCCTCGACCCGGGCGACGCGATCCTGCTCGTGACCGACGGGGTCATCGAGCGCCGCGGGGAGGACCTGGCGAGCGGTTACGACCGGTTGCTCGGCGGCGCCGAGCGCCTGATCACCTCGGGTTTCCGCGACGCGGCCGACACGCTGCTCGCCAGCCGGCCGCCGCACGGCGACGACGATGCCGCGGTGGTCTTCATCCACCGCCAGCCCTAGGTCTGATCGCCACCCTCAGCCGTCGACCTGCGTCCGCGGCCAGGTCACCTCGAGCCGGCCCGACCGCGGCTGCCGCACCGGCGCGCGCGGCGGCCCGAGGTCACCCACCATGGCGGTGTAGGCAGACCCGTCACCGCCCCACAGCACGTCGTCGAGCGTCAGCCCGGCGGTCGCGAGCAGCGTCTCGAGATCTTCCCAGTTCTCGACGAAGCGGTGCTGCAGCTCGACGGGCAGGTCGTCGGCGGTCGGCATCATCAGCACTTCCCACCGCGCGGTCAGCCCCTCGTGTGCGCGCACCTCGGCTGTCCAGCTCATGACAGCCCGGTTCCCCGCCACCGGCCGGGTCACGCGCGCCGGTTACGGTCAGTGCATGCAGGCGGGAGTGGTCGGCGGCGGGATCATGGGCGCCGGCATCGCCGAGGTGGTCGCCGTCGCGGGCAACGACGTGACGGTCGTCGAGTCGACCGAGGCGTTCGCCGAGGCCGCGCGCGGACGCATCGACACCTCGCTGCAGCGCGCCGTGAAGGCCGGCCGCGCGACCGAGGAGCAGGCGCAGGCGGCCCTCGCGCGCATCTCGCTCGTCACCGACCTGGATGCCCTCGCCGACCGCGAGCTCGTCATCGAAGCGGTGCCGGAGGACGAGCGCATCAAGACCGAGCTGTTCGCCCGCCTCGACGCGATCGTCCGCCCCGGCGTGGTCCTGGCGACCAACACCTCGTCGATCCCGATCACCCGCATCGCGGCCGCGACCGGGCGCCCCGACCGGGTCGTCGGCATCCACTTCTTCAACCCGGTGCCGGTGCTCCCCCTGGTCGAGATCGTTGCCGGCCCGCTGACCGGCGCGCACACCGTCGAGGAGGCGGAGGAGTTCGCGCGGTCGCTCGGCAAGCGCACGATCCGCGCCAAGGACCGTGCCGGCTTCGTCGTCAACGCCCTGCTCGTCCCGTACCTCCTGTCGGCGATCCGGATGGTCGAGGCCGGCCACGCCACGCCGGAGGACATCGACGCGGGGATGGTCGCGGGCGCCAACCACCCGATGGGACCGCTCGCGCTCACCGACCTCATCGGGCTCGACACCACCGCCGCCGTCGCCGAGTCGATGTACGCCGAGTTCAAGGAGCCGCTCTACGCCCCGCCCCCGCTGCTGCGGCGGATGGTCGAGGCGGGCCTGCTCGGTCGCAAGTCGGGGCGTGGCTTCTTCAGCTACGACCGCTGACCGGCGAGGCGCTGCCGCGGTCGCCGGCCCATCGGGCGAGCTTGCCGCTGCGGTGCACCGCGCGCAGCCTCTCCTCGGTGGCGGCCAGGTCGGTCCGGGTCGTCACGACGAGCACCGAGTCGCCGCGCTCGAGCGGCGTGGTCGGCTCGGGTACGAACGCCGTACCGTCCCGCACGATCAGCGTGACCGCAGCGCCCGCCGGCAGCCGCAGCTCCCAGATCTCCACCAGGTGCAGGCGTGAGGCGGGCGGGATCTCGAGCTGGAGCAGTTCGGCGTGCATCTCGTCGAGTGGTGCCGACTCGACGGTCAGCGGCACCGCTTCGTCGTGGCGGACGAGCCCGAGTGCCGCGGCGATCGGGCGCAGCAGCGGCGCCTGCAGGAGCGTGAACACCGCAACCAGTACGAACACCACGTCGAAGATCTGCCGGGAGCCGTGCACGCCGGTCGTCAGCGGCACCGTCGTCAGCACGATGGGCACCGCCCCGCGCAGGCCGGCCCACGAGAGCAGCGCCTGCTGGCGCCACGGCAGCCGGAACGCTCCCGTGCTCGCCACGACCGACAGCGGCCGCGCCACCAGCAGCAGCACCGCCCCGATCGCCAGCGCCGGCAGCACCGCCGGGCCGAGCCGGGTCGGCGCCGAGAGCAGGCCGAGCATCACGAACAGGCTGATCTGTGCCAGCCAGCCGATGCCCTCGGCGAAGCCCAGCGTCGCCCGGCGGTGCGGGAGCGGCGCGTTGGCGATCCACAGCCCGGTGAGGTAGACGGCGAGGAACCCGCTGGCGCCCGCGGCGGTGGCCGCGGCGTACGACGCCATCGCGAACGCCATCGTCGCGAGCGGGTACAGCCCGGCGGCGGGCAAGGCGGCCTGCCGCAGCGTGTTGCTCGCCAGCAGCCCGGTGACGATGCCGATGCCGGCGCCGACGGCGAGCTCGTAGCAGAGGACTCCGGCTCCGTGTAGCGCGCCGCCGTGCTCGCCGGCGAGCAGGGTGACGAGGATGACGACCGGCGCGTCGTTGAACCCCGACTCCGCCTCGAGCACTCCGCGCAGCCGCGCCGGCAGCCGCACCGCGCGCAGCGTCGAGAAGACCGCGGCGGCATCGGTCGAGGACACGATCGCCCCGAGCAGTGCCGCCGTACGCCAGCCCGTGTCGAGCACGTAGCGCGTCGCGACCGTGGTGACCGCGACGCTCACGGCGACGCCGACGGTGGAGAGGGCCACCGCCATCGGCACGGAGGAGCGGATGTCTCCCCAGCGGGTGGTCAGCCCGCCCTCCGCGAGGATCACCGCGAGCGCGACCAGCCCGAGGTGCTGCGCCAGCTTTGCGTTGTCGAAGTCGAGCCCGATCGCGTCCTGGCCGAGCACCATGCCGATGCCCAGGTAGAGCAGCAGGCTCGGAACGCCGACCTTTGCCGAGACCCGCACCCCGGCGATCGCGACCAGCAGCACCCCGGTCGTCGCCAGGATGGCGATGGCCAGGGTGGGATGGTCCATCGGCCCATCATGTCGGCCGCCGGTTTCAGGTGTCGTTCAGGCGCGTGCCGCACACTGACCGCGTGGGGGCGTCGCCGGAGTCCGCCGCCGCGCTCGTCGTCGACGACGACCCGGAGCTGCGGGCGGCGCTGCGCCGTGCCCTGAGCCTCGACGGTTACCGGGTCACCGCCGTCGGCCACGGGGTCGCGGCACTGGAGGCGGTCGCCAAGGAGCGGCCCGACGTCATCGTGCTCGACGTGATGATGCCGTACGTCGGTGGGCTCGAGGTCTGCCGCCGGCTGCGCGCCGCGGGGGACCGGACCCCGATCCTCGTGCTGACCGCGCGGGACGAGGTCGAGGACCGGGTCGCGGGCCTCGACGCGGGCGCCGACGACTACCTGGCAAAGCCGTTCGCTCTCGACGAGCTGCGTGCCCGGCTGCGCGCGCTGCTGCGCCGGGCCGCCCCGCCGGTGGCTGACGACGAGGCCGACGAGGTGCTGCGCTTCGCCGACCTGGAGCTCGACACAGGCAGTCGACGGGTGTGCCGCGGCGACCACGCCGAGGACCTCACCCGCACCGAGTTCGCGCTGCTCGCGCTGCTCATGCGCAACGCCGGTCGCGTCCTCACCCGCGAGGTCATCATGGAGCGCGTGTGGGGCTACGAGCTGGAGCCGGCGTCGAACTCCCTCGAGGTCTTCGTCGGCTACCTGCGGCGCAAGACGGAGGCGGGCGGCCGGCCGCGGCTGCTGCACACCGTCCGGGGCGTCGGCTACCAGCTGCGAGCGCCCGAGTGAGCGGGTTGCGCGGCTGGTGGCACGCCCAGTCGTTGCGCACCCGGCTCGTCGTGGCGGCCGCCGTGGCCGTCCTGGTCGGCGTCGCCGGTGTCGCGGGTGTGGGCTACCTCGCGGTGCGCCACCAGCTCTACGGCACGATCGACGACCAGCTGCGCGCGCAGGCCAACGACCTGCAGCAGCAGGCCGACTTCTTCGCCGGCCGAGGCGTGCCGCTGCGCCTGCGCACGAGGTTCGGCCAGGTCGACGGCTACGTGCAGGTCGTGCCGATGTTCGGCGAGTCCCTCCCGCCGCCGCCGGGGCAGGACGTGACGTTGCCGGTCACCCGGGAGGACCGCGCGGTCGCGCGTGGCCGGAGAGGTCCGAGCCTGCGTTCGACGTCGATCGGTGGCACGCCGGCCCGCATGCTGACCGTGCAGCTGGTGCCGGGCTTCGCGTTGCAGGTGGCGCTGCCCACGACCCACGTGCAGGACCAGTTGCACCGGCTGGCCCGGGCGTTCGTCGGGCTGGCCGCGGGTGCGCTCGCTCTTGCCGTCGGCCTGGCGTGGTTGCTCGCCCGGCGCGCGCTGGCGCCCGTGGCACAGCTGACCGCCGCCACCGAGGAGATCGCGACGACCCGCAACCTCACGACGCGCATCGTCGAGAGTCACCACGACGAGCTGGGCCGGCTGGCGGCGAGCTTCAACACGATGCTCGACGCCCTCGAGCAGTCGGTGACCGCGCAGCGCCGGCTGGTCGCCGACGCCTCCCACGAGCTGCGCACGCCGCTGGCCAGCCTGCGCACCAACGTCGAGGTTCTCGACCGCGTCGACGAGCTCTCGCCGACCGACCGGGCCGAGCTCATCGCCGGGATCGTCGGCCAGCTGCAGGAGATCACCGACCTGGTGGCCGACGTCGTCGAGCTGGCTCGCGGCGAGGAGCCGGTGCACCAGCCGCACGACGTGCCGTTCGACCGGCTGGTCGGCAACGCCGTCGAGCGGGCCCGGCTGCACTGGCCTGGCGTGCAGTTCGACTACCGCGCGGTGCCGGTAACGGTCCGCGGCGTCGGCGCGCGGCTCGACCGGGCCGTCGCCAACCTGCTCGACAACGCCGGGAAGTTCTCCGACCCGGGTGGGCTCGTCGAGGTCACCGTCGACCGCGACGCCGTGCTGCGGGTCCGTGACCACGGACCGGGCATCCCCGACGAGGCCCTGCCGCACGTGTTCGACCGCTTCTACCGGGCCGATGAGGCGCGCGCCCGTCCCGGCTCCGGCCTCGGGCTGGCGATCGTGAAGCAGGTGGCCGATGCGCAGGGCGGCCGGGTCACCCTGCACAATCTGGCGTCGGGCGGCGCGGTCGCGGAGCTCACGCTGACGCCGGTGATCGTCGCGCCGGCCGCAGGTGCCGCGCCGGTGTCCACGGCGGAGGTGCTGCAAGGATGATCGACCGGCTCGTCGAGATGCTCGCCCTCGAGCGCCTCGACCGGGACCTCTTCCGCGGCCACAACCCGACCAGCGCGCGCCACGGCCGGCTCTTCGGCGGGCACGTGGCCGCGCAGGCGCTTCGCGCTGCGGCGTACACCGTCGACTCCGACCACTTCCCGCACTCGCTGCACGGCTACTTCCTGCGGCCCGGCCGGCTGGAGCTCCCGTCGACCCTGCAGGTGCACCGCATCCGCGACGGCCGGTCGTTCACCACCCGCCGGGTCGTCGTGGTCCAGGACGGGGAGGCGATCTTCAGCCTGGCGGCGTCGTTCCACCGTGACGAGCCGGGCGGGGACTACCAGGTGCCACAGCCTCTCGGCGTACCGGCTCCGGACGAGGTCGCCGCGCGTGACGACGGCGACGGTGGCCATCTGTCGCCGTTCGACGTGCGCGAGGTGCTCGACGAGACCGCCACGCATGGCCGCTCCACGCGCCAGATCTGGGTGCGCACCCGCGGGGCACTGGACGACGACCGGACACTGCACGCCAGCGTGCTGACGTATTTGTCCGACATGGGTGCGGTCGGTGCCGCCCGCCGGTCCCTGCGCCTCTACCACCGCCGGGGTCTCGGGGCGAGCCTCGACCACGCGGTGTGGTTCCACCGCCCGGTCCGCACCGACCAGTGGCTGCTCTTCGACATGCAGCCGGTGTCGGCGTCGGGCGCCCGCGCGCTCGTCGTCGGCACTCTGCACGACGGCGCCGGGGTGCTCGGAGCATCGATGGCGCAAGAGGTGCTCGTCCGAGGCTGACGAGAATTCTGCTCAGGCCCGGCGCGTAACGCGCCGATGTGCTGGAGCGTTGTACCTGGTGCAAGACCTTTCGCTCCTGGAAGCCGGTGATCGCGGTGACGCCGCAGTTGTCATCCGACGAGTGCTGTGCCTATGCGCTGTCGGTCGAGTCCGCCGACGACAGCGACACGGTGACGCTGCGCTGCGCCGTCCACGGGGCCGAGACCCACGTCGGTTTCACCGACAGCGAGTACGCCACTCGCATCGACGACTGGTTCTGCACGCACGCCGCCTGCACCCGGTCGACGCCGACGCGGCACGCCGCCTGACGTTTCGCCCCAGGCGGTTGCGGCGCCGACCGCGACGACCGGTGAAGGCTGCGCCGGGATCGCCCGCCCGGGTTCGCGGCTGACCGCGGCGACGAGCAGCACAGCGGTCTCGCCCAGCGCGCACCGGCGGCGTTTCCCGGGTCCCGAGAAACCGGTCGGACTTTGTCCGACCGACTCGGTACGGTGCACGTCATGCCCGCCGAGGAGCCGTTGATCCGTGCCCGGGGGCTGACGAAGAGGTTCGGGTCCTTCGTCGCGGTCGACGGCATCGACTTCGAGGTGCGGCCGGGCGAGGCCTTCGGGTTTCTCGGACCCAACGGCGCCGGCAAGAGCTCGACCATGCGGATGATCGGCTGCGTGTCGTCGCCGTCTGGCGGTGCGCTCGAGGTGCTCGGCATGGACGTGCACACCGACGGGCCCCGGATCCGGGCCAGGCTCGGCGTGGTGCCGCAGGAGGACAATCTCGACACCGAGCTGACCGTCTGGGACAACCTCGTCATCTACGGTCGCTACTTCGGCATGCCGCTCGCCGACATCCGGCCCCGGGTCGAGGAGCTGCTCGAGTTCGTGCAGCTGTCCGAGCGCAGCGGCGACCGGGTCGACCCGCTGTCGGGCGGCATGAAGCGCCGGCTCACGATCGCCCGCGCCCTGGTCAACTCGCCCGAGCTGATGCTCCTCGACGAGCCGACGACCGGGCTCGACCCGCAGGCCCGGCACCTGCTGTGGGACCGGCTCTACCGGTTGAAGATGCAGGGCGTCACGCTCGTCCTGACCACGCACTACATGGACGAGGCCGAGCAGCTGTGCGACCGGCTGGTCATCATGGACGGCGGCCGCATCGTCGCCGAGGGGGGACCGCAGGAGCTGATCCGCCGTTACGCGACCAAGGAGGTCGTCGAGCTGCGGTTCAGCAGTCTCGACGACAGCCGCGCCGCGCAGCCGTCGCTCGAGCGGCTCGGCGAGCGCATGGAGCCGCTGACCGACCGGGTGCTGCTCTACACCGACGACGGTGACAAGGCGGTCGAGGTCATCAACGGCGACGGCATGCGCCCGACGTCGGTGCTGGTCCGCCGCAGCACGTTGGAGGACGTCTTCCTCATCATCACCGGCCGCACCTTGCAGGAGTGACGGTGGCCACCACCCATGTCCTGCGCATCGTGGAGCGCGAGGCCCGCGTCTACCGCAAGCTGTGGCGCGGCTCCGCGTTCACGAGCTTCGTCACGCCGCTGCTCTACCTGGCCTCGATTGGCATCGGGCTCGGCGGCATCGTCGACGCGCACAACCGCTCCGTCTCCGGGCTGACCTACCTGGAGTTCGTCACCCCCGGGCTGCTCGCGGCGAGCGCCGTGCAGGCGGCCTCGGGCGACTCGCTGTGGCCGGTCATGGCCGGCTTCAAGTGGATGGGGCACTACAACGCGATGATCTCCTCGCCGGCGTCGCCGGCCGATGTCTACACCGGCGCGATCAGCTGGATCGCGTTGCGCACGACGCTGTCGGCCACGGCGTTCCTCGCCATCGCCGCGGCGCTGGGCGGGGTCACGTCGCCGTGGGCGGTGCTCGCGATCCTCGCCGCGGTCGCCGGCGCGCTGGCCTTCGCCGCACCGCTTGCCGCTTTCGCGGTGACGCAGGAGACCGACGTGGCGTTCCCCGTCGTCATGCGGCTCGCGGTCATCCCGCTGTTCCTGTTCTCCGGCACGTTCTTCCCGGTCAGCCAGCTGCCCGGCTGGGGCCAGGGGCTCGTCGTGCTCTCGCCGCTCTGGCATGCCGTCGAGCTGTGCCGCTCGGCGACCACCGGTCACGCGGGTTGGCCGGCGCTGGGTCATGTGGCCGCGCTGCTGCTGTGCATCGGTGTCGGCGTCTATGCCGGGCGGCGCAACTTCCACCGGCGGCTCACCCCGTGACCGCCTCCGACTTCCTCTCCGCCTACGTGCCGCGGGCGATCCCCGGTGTGGGGCACCGCCGCTTCCTGCGGGTGGTCGAGCGCAACGTCGCGGTCTACAAGCGGTTCTGGCCGGTCTTCCTCACCGGCTTCGCCGAGCCGCTGATGTTCCTCGGCTCCATCGGCATCGGCGTCGGCCACCTCGTGCGCACGGTCAGCGGCCCGGGCGGGGAGCAGATCTCCTACGCGCTGTTCGTCGCCCCGGGCCTGCTCGCCACCTCGGCGATGAACGGCGCGATCATCGACACGACGTTCGGCTTCTTCATCAACTTCAAGTACTCCCACACGTACGACGGGATGCTCGCCACCCCGATGCGCATCGCCGACGTCGCCCGGGGTGAGGCGACCTGGGCGCTGCTGCGGGGCACGGTCTACTCGACGGTCTTCCTCGTCACGATGGTGCTCCTCGGCTACGTGCGCTCGCCCTGGGCGGTGTGCGCGCTGCCGGTCGCCGTGCTGGTCGGCTTCGCCTTCGCCGGTGCCGGCCTGGCGTGTACGACGTGGATGCGGTCGTTCATCGACTTCGACTTCGTCAACCTCGCCCTGGTGCCGATGTTCCTGTTCTCGGCGGTGTTCTTCCCGCTGTCGCGCTACCCGGAGGCGGTCGGCTGGCTGGTGCGCATCACCCCGCTCTACCAGGGGGTCGCGCTCGAGCGCGGTCTCGTGCTGGGCCAGCTCTCGTGGCAGATGCTCGGCCACGCGGCCTACCTCGCCATCATGGGCACGGTCGGCCTGCGCATCGCCGGTCGCCGCCTGCGCCTGCTGCTGCAACCGTAGTTTCAGCGGGTCGTCCGACGGCCACGAGTCAGGCATGCCGATGGCCAGCAGTGCCGTGCCCGTCGAGTGCGTCGACGTGAGCGCCTACACGATCCCGACCGATCAGCCGGAGTCCGACGGCACGCTCCAGTGGGACTCGACGACGATGGTCCTCGTCGAGGCGAGCGCGGGAGGCCGCACCGGGATCGGCTACTCCTACACGCACGCCTCGGCCGCGGACCTCGTCAGCGGCAAGCTCGCCGGGGTCGTGCAGGGCATGGACGCCATGCGCGTGCAGGCGGCGTGGGCGAGCATGCTGCACGAGCTGCGCAACTTCGGCCAGACCGGCATCTCGATGATGGCGGTCTCCGCCGTCGACATCGCCCTGTGGGATCTCAAGTCGCGGCTGCTCGACGTGCCGCTCGTGGTCGCCATCGACGCGGTGCACGAGGCGGTCCCGATCTACGGCAGCGGCGGCTTCACGTCGTACACCAACGACGAGCTCGCCGAGCAGCTGCGCGGCTGGGCCCGGCAGGGCATCGGCCAGGTGAAGATGAAGACCGGCCGCGACCCCGACGCCGACCACGAGCGGCTGCGCGTCGCACGGCAGGCGATCGGGGCCGACGTCGACCTCTTCGTCGACGCGAACGGCGCGTTCACCCGCAAGCAGGCGCTGCGCTGGGCGCATATCTACGCCGACGCGGGCGTGCGTTGGTTCGAGGAGCCGGTCACCTCCGACGACCTCGCGGGTCTGCACCTGCTGCGCGACAGCGGGCCCGGTGGGCTCGACATCGCGGCCGGGGAGTACGGCTGGAACCTGCCCTACTTCCAGCACATGCTCGATGCCGAGGCGGTCGACTGCCTGCAGGCCGACGTGACGCGGTGCGGCGGCATCACCGGCTTCCTGCGCGTCGGGGCGCTCTGCGACGCTCGCACGATCGACCTGTCGGCACACTGCGCGCCGCAGGTCAGCGCGCAGGCGTGCACGGCGGTCTGGCACCTGCGCCACCTGGAGTACTTCCACGACCACGTGCGGATCGAGCACATGGCGTTCGACGGTTGCCTGTCGCCGCAGGGTGGCGCGCTGCGGCCCGACCGAAGCCGGCCGGGCCTGGGTCTCGACCTCAAGCGCGCGGATCTCGAGCAGTGGCGGGTGCGATGACCGACGAAGACGCGGCCCCCATCGCCCGACTACGTCGCGGGCTGACCCGTAGCGCCGCCCCAGCGACGTTCGATGCGTACGCCGACGAACAGGCTCAGCAGCACGAGCGCGGCGCCGACCAGCCCGTCGAGGAAGTAGTGGTTGGCGGTCAGCACGATCGAGGTGAACATTGCCAGCGGCATGAGCAGCCCGACCAGCCGCAACGGTCGCCACCGCGCACAGAGGAACACCGCCAGCCCCATCAGCAGGTCCCAGCCGAGGTGGAAGCTCGGCATCGCGGCGTACTTGTCGACGAGGCTCGGCGGCTGCAGCACGTGGTAGGCGGCGGAGTGCAGGCTCACCGTGTCGACGAGGCCGAGGCCGGCCAGGCGCGGCGGCGCCACCGGGAACCAGATGAAGAACACCAGGCCGAGCGCGAACGACACGAACAGCGCGTTGCGGGTGACGCGGAACCAGCGGCGGTGGTTGATCGCCAGCCACACCATCACCGCGATGATCACCGGCCAGTGTCCCCACACGTAGATCCAGTTGAGGACCGTCACCAGCACGTGGTTGTCGGTGATCGCGTCCTGCAGCGTGCCCTCGTGGAAGAGGCCCAGCGCCCGCTCGACGTGAACGATCGACTGCGCGTGCCGCAGCGCGTCGTCGGCGTCGGCGTGCGTGAGGGCGCGGACGCCGAAGTAGGCGCCGAAGGCCGTGAGCACGACGGCCGCGTCGCGCAGCAGCAGGAGGGCGAGGGCGCGCCGGCTGCGCCGGGCCGGGACGGCCACGACGGGTGCCCCCGGACGTGCGACCGCCATGCCGACCTCCCCCCGGAGAACCCGATGCCCTCGGCATTATCGCGCACCGCGGACCCTTCGGACAGCGGCTCGCGGCACGTCACCAGCGGCGCAGCAGCGCCTCCGCGCCTTCGGCGAGCTCGCGTACGACGTCGGCGGCCGGCCCCCTGCGGCGTACGGCGGCGACCCCCTGGCCGGCGTAGACGTTCGCGGTCGAGAAGTCGCTCGCCTTGCGCGCCGCCAGCAGCGCCACGCCGGCCTCGTCGGTGGCGGCCAGCTCGTCCTCGTGGCCGGCCCAGCGCTCGGTGAAGTCGTTGCGCAGGGCGCGGCCGCCGAACTGCGCCGGCCACGGGATCTTCTGCGCCACGTCGAAGACCCGGGTGTAAACGGTGTCGGTCTCGCGCGCCGCGACCGCTCGGTCGCGGGCGGCCGGGTCGTTGATCGCCTCGTCGGTGGCGAGCAGCGCGGTGCCGACCCACGCGCCGGTGGCGCCGGCGGCGAGCACCGCGGCGAACGCCCGCGGAGAGGTGACTCCTCCGGCGGCGAGCACCGGCACCTGCACCGCGTCGAGCACGGCCGCGAGCAGCGGCAGCGTCGCCACGGCGTCGCGCCCGTGCCCGCCTCCCTCGCTGCCGCGGGCCACCACGATGTCGACGCCGGCGTCCTGCGCCTGCACCGCTTCGGTCGCGTCGCCGACCTGGGTCGCGACGACCACGCCGGCCTCGTGCAACCGGGAGACCCACGGCTGCAGGGCGCCGAAGCTGACCGAGACCAACCTCGGGCGGGCGGCGAGCACCGCGTCGACCTGCGCGGGCACGTGTTCGAGGGCCCAGCCCATCAGCCCGATGCCGAACGGCCGTCCGGTGCCGGCGGCCTGCTCCGCCTGACCGCCGATCCACTCCAGCGGAGTTGTGCTGCCGACACCCACCATGCCGAGAGCGCCGGCCGCGCTGACGGCCGCCGCCAGCCGGCCGCCCGCGACGCCTGCCATCGGGGCGCCGACCAGCGGCACATCGAGGGAGAACGTGTCGGTCAACCAGGTCTGCAGCATGAGGACAGTCTCGCGCGCGGCCGATGCGGTCAGAGATCGAGGTCGACGACGACGGGAGCGTGGTCGCTCGGACCCTTGCCCTTGCGCGCGTCGCGGTCGACGTAGGCGTCGCGCACCTTCTCCGCGGCAGCGGCGCTGGCGTAGACCAGGTCGATGCGCATGCCCATGTTCTTGTGGAACATCCCCGCCCGGTAGTCCCAGTAGGTGTAGGGGGTGTCGTGCTTCATCGCGCGCGGCACCACGTCGGTCAGCCCGAGCGCGCGCAGGTCGGCGAGTGCGGCGCGCTCGGCGTCGGTCACGTGGGTCGAGCCGACGAACGCGCCCGGGTCCCAGACGTCGGCGTCCGTCGGCGCGATGTTGAAGTCGCCGGTCACGACGAACGGCCCGCGCGCCACCTCCGGCGCCAGCGCGTCGCGCAGGGCGGCCAGCCACTCCAGCTTGTAGGCGTAGTGCGGGCTGTCGAGAGAGCGGCCGTTGGGCACGTAGACCGACCAGATGCGCAGCGGGCCGCAGGTCGCCCCGATCGCCCGCGCCTCGACGGCCGGCGGCGTGCCGATCAGCGCCGGGTCGTCCTCGTCCGGCGGAGGAGCGTAGGCCGGCTGGCCCGAGAACCCCAGCTCGACGTCGGCCAGCCCCACGCGGGTGAGGATCGCGACGCCGTTCCAGCGGCCGTCGCCATTGGCCGCGACCTCGTAACCGCGGGACTCCGCCCCCTCGCTCGGGAACGCATCACCCCGGCACTTGATCTCCTGCAGGCACAACACGTCGGGCTCGGCCAGGTCGAGCCACTCTTCCAGGCGCGGCAGCCGGGCCCCGATCGAGTTGACGTTCCAGGTCGCGATCCTCACTGCGCTTGGACGACCGCTCCCGACTCGATCAGTGCGTCGACGTCGTCGACTCCCCAGGAGGTCAGCGCCTCGCGGGTGTTCTCCCCGGGCGCGGGCGGCTTGCGCTGCACCGCTCCCGGCGTACGGGAGAACCGCGGTGACGGCGCCGGCTGTACGACGCCGTCGCGGTCGATCAGCGTGCCGCGGGCTGCGATGTGGTGATGCTCGTGCGCCTCGCCGAGCGAGAGGACCGGCGCAACGCACGCGTCCGTGCCCTCGAAGACCTTGGCCCAGTCGTCGCGAGTGCGCTCCTTGAACCGCCCGGCGAACGTCGCCCGCAGCTCGCCCCACCGCGACCGATCGTGCTGGCCGGGTAGGTCGGCCTGGTCGAGCTCGAGCAGCCGCAGCAGCTCGGCATAGAACTGCGGCTCGAGCGCCCCGACCGCCATCCACTTGCCGTCGGAGGTCTCGTAGACGTCGTAGAACGGCGCTCCGGTGTCGAGCAGGTTCGAACCCCGCCGGTCGGCCCAGAAGCCCGAGCCCAGCATCCCGTAGATCATCGCAGCGAGGGTGGCGGTGCCGTCGACGATCGCGGCGTCGACGACCTGGCCCTTGCCCGACTTCTGGGCCTCCCACAGCGCGGCCAGCATGCCGAACGCCAGCAGCATGCCGCCGCCGCCGAAGTCGCCCAGCAGGTTCAGCGGCACCTGCGGCGGGCCGCCCTCGCGACCGATCGCGTGCAGCGCGCCGGTCAACGCGATGTAGGCGATGTCGTGGCCGGCGGTCGAGGCCATCGGCCCCTCCTGGCCCCAGCCCGTCATCCGGCCGTAGACCAGCTTCGGGTTGCGCTGCCAGCAGGCGTCCGGCCCGATGCCGAGCCGCTCGGCGACCCCGGGCCGGTAGCCCTCCATGAGGATGTCGGCCTGGGCGGCGAGCCGCAGGACGACCTCGGCACCGCCGGGGTTCTTCAGGTCGACCGCGACGGAGCGCCGGCCGCGGTTGGTGACCTCGAAGCGCGTGTCGACGACGCGACCGCTGCCGCTGGGCCGGTCGATGCGGATCACGTCCGCACCCAAGTCGGCGAGCAGCATCGCGCAGAACGGCCCGGGGCCGATGCCCGCGATCTCGACGACCTTGAGGTCGGAGAGAGGACCGCTGCCCATCACTGCAGCTTCGGCAGCAGGCCGGTCAGCTCGTCGCCGCTGGACAGCGGGACGATGTAGCCGTCGCGGTTCTCGATGTCGTCCCAGTGCTTGGCGATCTCCTCGGCGCTGGGCTTGTTGCCCTTGCCGGCGAACCAGCCGTCGGTCAGGCCGATGAAGACCCGGGAGTAGCGGCCGGCCGCCGCGCTGAACACCTCGTGGGTCACCTCGCAAGCCTCGCTGGCGAGGTAGACGACCAGCGGCGTCACGAGCTCGGGGTCGAGCAGGTCGGCCGCCGGGCCGAGCAGCTCCTCGGTCATCCGGGTGCGGGCGACCGGCATCACGACGTTGCTCTTGATGCCGTACTTCGCGCCCTCGATCGCCAGGACGTTGGAGAAGCCGGTGAGCCCGGTCTTCGCCGCGCCGTAGTTGGTCTGGCCGAAGTTGCCGAACATGCCGGCGTTCGACGAGGTGAACACCAGCCGGCCGTAGCCCTGGTCCTTCATCACCCGGAAGGCCGGCTGGGTGACGTAGAACGCTCCCTTGAGGTGCACGTCGAGCACCGCGTCGAGGTCGGCCCACTCGAGGTTGGCGAAGCTCTTGTCGCGCAGGATGCCGGCGTTGTTGATGACGACGTCGATCTTGCCGAACTTGTCGATCGCGGTCTTGACGATCGCCGCGCCACCCTCGGGGGTGGCCACCGAGTCGTACGACGCGGCGGCGTCGCCGCCGGCGGCCTTGATCTCCTCGACGACCTCGTCGGCCGCCGACGAGCTGGCGCCGGTGCCGTCGCGGGCACCGCCGAGGTCGTTGACGACCACGGCCGCGCCGCGCTTGGCCAGCTCCAGCGCATAGGTCTTGCCCAGGCCGTGGCCGGCCCCGGTCACGATGACGACGCGGCCGTCGAAGGAGATGTCGGTCACGGGTTCCTCTCTCAGTGGTGCTCGGCGCCGCCCTCGGGCGTCGGGGCGACAGGTTCAGCGGGCGGGTTGCGGCTCGATCCTCGCAGCCTGCTCGAGCAGCAGGCGAGCCACCCGGTCACGGTGCTCGTGCGCATCGCCCAGGAGCAGCCGGTCGACCTTGGCGCGCCGCCAGTAGACGTGCGCGTCGTGCTCCCAGGTGAAGCCGATGCCGCCGTGGACCTGGATCAGCGTCTCGGCGACCCGCTCCACCGCGTCGGAGGCGTAGGCCGCCGCGGCGCTCGCGTGCAGGGACAGCGTCTCGGGGTCCTCGTCGGCGGTCCAGGCCGCGAGCCAGACCAGCGAACGCAGCTGCTCCTCGTAGACGTAGGCGTCGACCAGCATGTGCTTGACCGCCTGGAAGCTGCCGATCGGCCGGCCGAACGCGACCCGTTCCTTGGCGTAGGCGACCGCCTTCGCGACCGCGGCCGACGTCGTACCGAGGTCCTCCGCGGCCAGCACGATCGCCGCGATGTCGCGGGCGCGCCGCCAGACCGCGGCGACCTTCTCGTCCCCGAGCAGCACCGTCGCGTGCGCCCCGTCGAAACGCACCGGCGCGAGGCCGCGGGTCGGGTCGATGGGCTCGCGGGGCTCGATCGTGACACCCGACCCGACCTCGACCGCCACGAGCGCGCCACCGGCCAGTGTGACGACGGTCTGCGCCGCGACGGCGTCGAAGGCCGGGTGGGTCGAGCCGCTCAGCGAGCCGCCCGACAGCGAGAGCTCGGCCGGGTCGGCGACGCTGATCGCGCGGGCACCCTCGACGACCTCGGCGAGGAGCCGGGCAGCTTCGGCCGAACCGCCGGCCGCGGCGGCCTGCAGCAGCACAACGGCGCGTGCCGCCGTGCCGGTCAGCGGCACCGGGGCGATCACCCGGCCGGCCTGCTCGGCCACGACCGCGAGGTCGAGCACGGTGCCGCCGCTGCCGCCGTGCTCCTCCGCCGCGAGCAGGCCGAGGAAGCCCATCTCCGCCAGCTCCGGCCGCAGGTCGGGCAGCGTGGCGGCACCGTCGAGCAGCGAGCGCGCGATCTCGGTGCCGGGGTTCTTCTCGAAGTAGTCACGGGCGGTGCTCTGCAGAAGCCGCTGCTCCTCGGACAGCGCGAAGTCCATGGCTCAGGCCCCCTTGCGGCCGAGGATCTCGGCGGCCGGCTTGTCCTTGTCGAGGCGTGGCTCCGGCGGCAGGCCGAGCACCCGCTCGCCGAGGATGTTCTTGAGCACCTCGTTGGTGCCGCCGGCGATCGCGATGCCGGGCAGCGACGCCTGCACGTTCTGCCACCGCGCGTCACCCGCACCGCTTTGCTGGAACACCGCGTCATCGAGCTGCATCCGGACGCCCAGGTCGGCGATCCGCCGCGCCACCGCCGTGCCGGCGAGCTTGCCGGCGCTGCCCTCGGGGCCGGGCAGCTGGCCCTTCGACAGCGCGGTGAGGCGCCGGTAACCGGTGTAGCGGCAGGCGAGCGACTCGATCCAGCACTCGGCCAATTCTTGGCGGGCGACCGCCGCCCGGTCGGGCGAGAGCGACTCGATGCGCTCGGCGACGGTCTCGACCAGGCTCTCGACGCTGCCGCCGAGGTCGGTGCCGCCGCCACCGATCGCCATGCGCTCGTTCATCAGCGTGGTGATGGCGACCCGCCAGCCGTCGTTGACGTCGCCGAGCCGCCAGTCGTCGGGCACCTCGACGTCGTCGAGGAAGACCTCGTTGAAGCCGGCGTCACCGCTCATCTGCTTCAGCGGGCGGACGGTCACGCCCGGGTGGTGCAGGTCGATGATGAACATCGTGAGCCCGCGGTGCTTCGGCAGCGACGGGTCGGTGCGGGTGATGATGATCCCGTAGTCGCTGTACTGCGCGCCGGACGTCCACACCTTCTGGCCGTTGATGCGCCAGCTGCCGTTGTCGCGGACCGCCCGGGTCGACAGGGCGGCGAGGTCGCTGCCGGACCCCGGCTCGCTGAACAGCTGCGCCCAGATCTCCTCGCCGCGCAGCAGCGGCGGCAGGAACCGCGCCTTGTGCTCCTCGGTGCCGTGGCCGATGATCGTCGGCCCGCACATGCCGACGCCGATCAAGCCGATCAGCCCGGGAACCTCGGCGCGCGCGATCTCCTGGTTGGCGATCACCTGCTGCATCGGGGTGCCGCCCTGGCCGCCGTACTCCTTCGGCCACTGGATGCCGACCAACCCGCCCTCGTAGAGCACCCGCTGGTTGTGCTTGTGTGCCTCGACGTCGTCGACCTCGGCCCGGCCGCGTCCGGTGTGGAGCTCGTGGCTGTGCTCCTCCAGGTACGCGCGCACCGTCTGCCGGTACGCCGCCTCTTCCGGACTGTCGTCGATGTCCATGCAAGGACCTCCTCGCCGGGCGGGGCCTGTAATCTGAGGGTGACGTCAGGTACCACAACATCTCCCCGTGCATTCGTCAACCAAGGGAGCCCCACGTGGCCGTCGCCGCCGACGAGATCGGGCCGGCGCTCACCGCTGAGCTGGCGCGGCAGTGGGAGCAGGACGTCGAGGTGGTCGCCCTGCGCCGGCTGTCCGGCGGCGCGTCGATGGAGACCTGGAGCCTCGACGTGCGCCGCGACGCCGTGACCGTCCCCGCGATCCTGCGCTGCGACCGGCGGGGCGCCGCACCGGGCGGTGCGGTGCGGGTCGACCGTCCCGACGAGCGCCGGGTGCTCGAGCTCGTGCACGACCGCGGCGTGCCGGTGCCCGCGGTGCTGGCGGGCGGCGACCGCGAGTCGGCCCTCGGCATGACCTGGCTGCTGATGGAGCGGCTCGAGGGCGAGACGATCGCGCGCAAGCTGCTTCGCGACGACGCGTTCGCGTCGGCCCGTCCGCTCGTCACCGGGCAGTGCGCCCGGGCGCTCGCCGGCATCCACACCGTCACCGCCGCGGAGGCGGCCTTCCTCGGCCCCCCGCGCGACGCCGAGTCGATGCTGCGCGAGCAGCTCGACCTCCTCGACATGCTGGGCGAGCCGTCACCGGCCTTCGAGTTCGGCGTGCGGTGGCTGCTCGGTCACCTGCCGCCACCGGTCGAGCCGGCCCTCGTGCACGGCGACTTCCGCACCGGCAACCTGATGATCGGGCCCGACGGGCTGCGCGGCGTCCTTGACTGGGAGCTCGCCCACGTCGGCGACCCGCGCGAGGACCTCGGATGGTTCTGCGTGCGGGCCTGGCGGTTCGGCAACGACGCGGCCGTCGCCGGGGGCTTCGGCTCCCGGGAGGAGCTCGTCACGGCCTACGCCGAGGCCTCCGGGCGCGACGTCGACATCGACGCGGTGCGGTTCTGGGAGACCTGCGGCACCCTGCGATGGGGGATCATGTGCATGGTGCAGGCCGCCGGGCACCTGTCCGGCGCCGTGCGCAGCGTCGAGCTGGCGGCCATCGGGCGGCGGGTCTCGGAGAACGAGCACGACCTGCTGGAGCTCATCGCAGCGGCAGCGGGCTGAGGAGGCCGAGTGGAGAACCGTCCGACCGCCGCCGAGCTGGTCATCGCGGTCGCCGACTGGCTGCGGACCGACGCGATGCCCGCGCTGCCCGGCGCGCTCGGCTTCCAGGCTCGGGTGGCGGCCAACGCGCTGGGCATCGTCGCGCGTGAGCTCGAGGCGGGTCCGGGGCACTTCGCCGCCGACCGCGCGTCGGTGGCCGGCCTCGCGGAGGCCGAAGGCACCGACCGCGAGCTGCTCGCCGCGCTGTCGGCCCGGATCCGTGCCGGTGCTCTCGACGACCGCGCCGGCGAGGTCCTCGAGGCGCTGCGCCCGCTGGCCCGGCACAAGCTCGAGATCGACAACCCGAAGCACCTCACGACCGGGACCGCCGGATGAGCGAGCCGTCCGCGCAGCGGTGGGCCGAGCGGGTCGTCGGCGCCACCCACGTCGAAGGCCGCCGCGGCTCCGGCGCGGTCACCCCGATCGGGGCGCGCGGGCAGCGGACCCGGGCGGCACTGCTCACGGCGGCGCACCGGCTGTTCGGGGAGCAGGGCTACCAGGCCACCACCGTCGCGCAGATCGCCGAGGCGGCGGGTGTGAGCCTCGGCACCTTCTACCAGTACTTCGCCGACCGGCAGGCCATCGTCGCCGAGCTCGTCGGCCAGGCGGTCGCGCGCGTCATGGGCCCGGCCCAGGGCATGGAAGACCGCCTCTGGCGGGTGCGCGACGGCCGGCCGGGGCTGGAAAAGATGATCACCGCCTACGTCCGGCTCGTCGCCGAGGACATCCACTTCTGGCGCGCCTGGGACGAAGTGAGCCACACCGACGAGCGGCTCGCCCGCGTGCGCCGCGACCTCGGCCGCGTGCTCACCGAGTCGGTCGAACGCGAGCTGTACCGGGGACTGCGGCTCGGCGTCGTACGCCCCGCGCTCGACCCGGTGCTGACCGCCCGCGCGTTGACCGGCATGGTCGACCGCTTCGTCTACACGACCTACTTCTTCGACCCGCCCGACCCGGTACCGACCCCCGACGAGTCGGCCCGGCTGATCACCGACCTGTGGGTCGGAGCCCTCGGTCTGCAGAACCCGCCCCAAGGAGGCACTGATGAACGCTCGTGACGCCGTCATCGTCGACGCCGTCCGTACCCCCGTCGGCAAGCGTGGTGGCGCGCTGTCGCAGCTGCACGCTGTCGACGTGTCCGCACGCGTCCTCCAGGCGCTCGCCGCGCGCAACGACCTCGACCCGGTCGAGGTCGACGACGTCATCTGGGGGTGCGTCATGCAGGTCGGCGAGCAGGGGGTCAACGTCGGCCGCAACGCCGTGCTCGGCGCCGGCTGGCCCGAGTCGATCCCCGGCACCACCGTCGACCGGCAGTGCGGGTCGTCGCAGCAGTCGGTGCACTTCGCGGCGGCGGGCCTGGTCGCCGGGCACTACGACGTCGTCGTCGCCGGCGGCGTCGAGATGATGACCCGGGTGCCGATGGGCTCCTCACGCGGTCAGGACGTCGGCAAGCCGTTCGGCCCGATGGTCATGGAGCGCTACGACGGGGCGCGGTTCAACCAGGGCCTCGGGGCCGAGATGATCGCCGAGCGGTGGGGCCTGTCCCGCACTCAGCTCGACGAGTTCTCCCTGGAGTCGCACGAGAAGCTGGCGGCCGCGATCGACGAGGGCCGGTTCTCCGACGAGATCGTCCCGGTCGACCTGCCCGACGGCACCACGATGACGACCGACGAGGGCGTACGCCGCGGCGGCACGGTCGAGAAGATGGCCACGCTGAAGCCCGCCTTCAAGGAGGACGGCGTCATCACCGCCGGCAACTCCTCGCAGATCTCCGACGGGTCGGCCGCGCTGCTGATGATGACCTCGGAGAAGGCGAAGGCGCTCGGCATGGAGCCGATCGCCCGGGTGCACTCGGCCGCGCTCGCCGCCGACGACCCGGTCATCATGCTGACCGCGCCGATCCCGGCGACCAAGAAGGTGCTCGCGCGTTCCGGCCTGACGATCGACCAGATCGGTGCCTTCGAGGTCAACGAGGCGTTCGCCCCGGTGCCGCTGGCGTGGCTCCACGACATCGGCGCCGACCCCAAGGCGGTCAACCCCAACGGTGGCGCGATCGCGATCGGGCACCCGCTCGGCGGCTCGGGCGCCCGGCTCATGACGACGCTGGTGCACCACATGCGGCACAACGGCGTCCGCTACGGGCTGCAGACGATGTGCGAAGGCGGCGGCATGGCCAACGCGACGATCCTCGAGCTGCTCTAACCCGATCGGCCAACCCGCCTCGGGTTCTCTTTCGCGTCTTCTGCCGCGGTGTAGGGCCTTGACGATCTCCATTCGGCCCCACACCGCGGCAGTAGACGCAAGGCGCGAGCAGAGGACGGGCAGCGGTGGGGCGGGGGCGGCCTTCGACTACCGCGGGGCGGGGGCCCTTCGACTACCGCGGGGCGAGGGCCAGTGCGGCCTCGTGGTAGCTCATGCCGAGCGGGATCGGCGCGAGCGCCGGCACGGTGACGCCGTTGTCCATGTAGGCGCGGATCACCTCGCGGCAGTGCTCGGCCGGGCCGTGGATGATCAAATCGTCGACGACCTGGTCGGGGATGGCCTCGAGGGCACCGGCGCGGTCGCCGGCCTTCCACTTCTCCCACATCGGTGCGAGCGCCTCGCCGCGGCCGAGCCAGTCGTGGAACGCCGCGTAGACCGGGACGTTGAGGTAGGCCGCGACCATCCGCCGGGCGATGGTGCGCACCGTGTCGGCGTCCTCCGACGGGCAGACGAAGATCCGCGCGACGACGTCCTTGCCGGTGCCGACGTAGGGCACGACGGTCTTCACGTCCTCGGCCGACAGCCAGTTGATGATCGCGCCGTCGCCCTCCTCGCCCGCGAGGGTCAGCATCTTCGACCGCAGCGCGGCGATCAGGATCTTCGGCGGCTGCGCGGGTGCCCGCTCGAGCCGGAAGCCCTTGACGGTGAAGGTCTCGAACGCCTCGTCGACCTTCTCCCCGGCCAGCGCCTTGCGCAGGAACCGCACGGTGTCGCGCACCCGCTGCAGCGGCTGCTCGAACGGGATGCCGTTCCAGCGCTCGACGATCACGTTCGACGACGAGCCCACGCCGAAGGTGAACCGGCCCGGCGCTGCGTCGGCCATCGTCGCCACCGACATCGCCAGCAACCCGGGTCCGCGGGTGTAGGCCGGCACGATCGCCGTGCCCAGCTGCGCCGACGGCACCCACTGCGACGCCAGCGCCAGCGGGGTGAACGCATCCGCGCCGCCCGCCTCCGCCGACCAGAAGTCGGTGTAGCCCGCGTCCGCCACCTCGCGCAGCTTGTCGGCGTGCTCGGCGAGCGGGGTGTCCATGTAAGGGATCGTCAGCCCGTAGCGCATGGCCGCGACTATCCCACCCGGTCGACCTGCCTTGAGCCGCGCACCCCGCCGCCCTAGCGTTCCCTCGGTGGGAGCAGCCGCCGGTCTGTCGCCCCAGCACCGGCGTCTGCTGTGGCTCCTCGGGGTCGCGAGCTTCTTCGAGGGCTACGACTTCAGCGCGGTCACGGTCGCGCTGCCGCAGCTGCGCGACACGTTCGGCCTCAGCCAGTCGACCGCCTCGCTGTGGGTCGCGATCCTCTACCTGGGCGCGGCGCCCGCGCTGTGGCTGAGCCGCTACGCCGACCGCGCCGGCCGCCGGCGCGCCCTGCTCATCTCCATCACCGGCTACACGATCGCCACCGCGGCCACCGCAGTCGTGCCGAGCATCGAGGCCTTCGTCGGGGTGCAGTTCGCGGCCCGGCTCTTCCTCGCGGCCGAGGTCGCCTTGGCCTGGACCGTCGTCGCGGAGGAGCTGCCGGCCGACCGTCGCGGCATCGGCTTCGGCATCCTCGCGCTGGCATCCGCGCTGGGCAGCGGCTGGGCGTCGATCCTGCAGGGCGCGCTGCTCGCGCCGCTGCACGGCAGCTGGCGGTGGCTGTACGCCGCCGCCGTACCCGTCCTCGTCGTCGCGGCGCTGCTGCGCCGGTCGCTGCCGGAGAGCAGCCGTTTCGCGACGGTGGCCCGCCGGCAGGAGCTCGCCCAGCGCTGGACCGCGATCCTGCGCCCCCCGCACCTCGGCCGCCTGGCGCTGCTCGCCGGCACCGTGTTCCTGCTGCAGCTCACCAGCCAGGCGATCGTCTTCGTCGTCGACTTCATGCAGACCCAGCGCGGCCTGTCGTCGTCGGCCGCCAACTTCACCCTCGTCGCCTCCGGTGCGTTGGCCCTCCCGTTGCTGGTCGTCGCGGGCCGGTTGTCCGACCGCATCGGGCGCAAGCCCATCGCCTGCATCGCGCTGCTCGTCGAGGCGGCCGGGCTGGCCTGCTTCTTCTTCCTCGCGCACACCGAGTGGGAGCTGTTCCTCGGGCTCGCGCTGACCTACGCGGGCACGTTCGGGGCCTGGCCCACCGCAGGCTCCTACGCCTCCGAGCTGTTCCCGACCGCGCTGCGGGCGCTGGGCAACTCGGCCGTCGGCGTGGCCAAGCTCCTCGGGCAGTTCTCGAGCTTCATGCTCGCGGGCGCGTTCATCGCGGCGACCGGAAGCCTCTCGGTCGCGGTGCTCGTCCTCACCGTCGGGCCGCTCGCCGGTGCCGTGCTGATCGCGCTGCACTTCCCGGAGACCGGCGGGCGAGATCTCGACGAGGTGAGCGCCGTCGCGCTGCCGCCCTACGCCGGTGTCACGGCGGTGCCCGAACCGGCCGCTCCGACGATGGTTCCGAAGATCCCTGGTGCGTGACCGCCGAACACCCCTATTGTGCGGCCATGGCCAACGCCGAGAAGCTCGCGCAGCTCGAGAACGTCCCGCTGTTCCGTGCCTGCACCAAGGGCGAGCTCAAGAAGATCGCGCGCCTGAGCGAGGAGCTGCGGGTCCCCGCCGACAAGGTGCTCGTGCGCCAGGGTGCCATCGGCCGCGAGTTCTTCTTCCTGCTCGACGGCGAGGTGCAGATCAGCCGCAACGGCAAGGAAGTCGCCGTGCTCGGCCCGGGGGGCTTCTTCGGAGAGCTCGCCCTCCTGGTGCGCGAGCCGCGTGACGCCACCGCCACGACGCTGACGCCCTCGGTGCTGCTCGTTATCGGGCAGCGGGAGTTCGGTGCCCTGCTCGCCGACTCCCCGACGATCGCACGCAAGCTGCTCGAGGGCATGGCGCAGCGGCTGCGTGATCTCGACCGCCAGACTGTGACCGCGTAACTCGCGACGCGTTCTCAGGGGCCGAGCACTCGCTCGGTGTAGGCGTTGGCGAAGACCCGTTGCGGGTCCACCTCGTCGCGCACCCGGCGGAAGTCGTCGAACCGGGGGTAGCGCTCGCGCAGCGTCGTCGCGTCGAGGAAGTGCAGCTTGCCCCAGTGCGGCCGGCCGCCGACCTCGCTCATGATCGACTCGACCGCGCGGAAGTAGCGCTCGTAGTCGGCCTTGAAGTACTGGTGCACGGCGACGTACGCCGACTCGCGCCCGCTCGCCGTCGACAGCCAGATGTCATCGGCGGCGGCGAAGCGCACCTCGATCGGGAACGAGATCGGCTCGCCCGAGGTGTCGATCCAGTCGCGGACCCCCCGCACCACGTCGCGGATCGACTCGCGCGGCACGGCGTACTCCATCTCGCGGAAGCGCACCCGCCGCGGTGACACGAAGACGCGGTGGGAGACGTCGGTGAACTCCCGCCCGCCGACCGAGCCGCCGGCGATGCGGTTGAGCCGGCGGATCAGCCGCGGCGCGGAGTGGCCGGTGCGCTGGGTCAGGCCGAACGCGAAGTTCGCCATCAGCTCGTCGTCGACCCACGACTTCCACCGGCCGAGCGGCGAGGCCTCGGCGTCGCCGGGCAGCCGGGTGTTGCGCTTGGTCAGGGTGCGGTCGGTGTGGGGGAACCAGTAGAACTCGAAGTGGTCGGTCTCGGCCACGAACTCGTCGAGCCGCTCGAGCACCTCGTCGAAGCGCATCGGCCCCTCGACCGCATGCATCAGGAACTTCGGCACGCACTGCAGCGTGACCGCGGTGACGACCCCCAGCGCGCCGATGCCGACCCGGGCCGCGGCGAACAGGTCCGGCCGCTCCTCGGCCGAGCACTCGACGACCGAGCCGTCGCCCAGCACCAGCTGCAGCCCCGCGATCTGGGTCGACAGCCCGCCGAACCTGGCGCCGGTGCCGTGGGTGCCCGTCGAGGTGGCGCCCGAGATCGTCTGCCGGTCGATGTCACCGAGGTTGGTCATCGCCAGCCCGCGGCCCTCGAGCTCCTGGTTCAGCCGGTGCAGCGGGATGCCCGCCTGCACGGTGACCCGGTCGGTGGAGGGGTCGGCAGCGAGCACCCGGTCGAGCGAGGTCATCCGCACCTGCACGCCGTCGGTGACCGCGGCCGAGGTGAACGAGTGGCCGGCGCCGACCGGCTTGACCCGCAGCCCGTCGCGGGCCGCGTCCTGCACCAGCGTCGAGACCTCGTCGACGTCGCGGGGCGCGGCGACGCGCTGCGGGCGGGCCAGCTGGTTGCGACCCCAGTTGCGCCAGACCTCTGCCATGGTGATCCCTTCGCTACGGTCCGGTGCATGCGTATCACCGACCTGCAGACACCCGCACTGCTCATCGACGCGGCACTGCTCGAGCACAACCTCACCACGATGAGCGCCGCGCTGCCCGGTGACCGGCTGCGCCCGCACGTCAAGGCGCACAAGTGCACGGCGCTCGCCCGGCGGCAGTACGACGCCGGCCACCACGGCTTCACGTGCGCGACGATCCGCGAGGTCGAGGGCATGGCGGCCGCCGGGCTCGGCGACGACCTCCTGCTCGCCAACGAGGTGCTCGACGCGCGGCGGCTCGGCGCCGTCGCCGCCGCCGGCGCGCGGGTGACGGTTGCCGTGGACTCGCCGGAGACCGTCGATGCGGCGGCAGCCGGCGGCGTGCGTGAGGTCGTCGTCGACGTCAACGTCGGCCTGCCCCGGTGCGGCTGCGACCCCGAGCAGGCCGGCCGGATCGCCGACCTCGCGCGACACGCCGGCCTGCAGGTGCGCGGCGTCATGGGCTACGAGGGACACGTCATGCCGGTCGAGGACCCGGCCGAGCGCGCCCGGCAGACCGAGGAGTGCATGGCCAAGCTGCTCGCCGCCCACGCGCTGGTCGGCGGTGAGCTGGTGTCCGGCGGTGGCACCGGCAACTACGACAGCAACACGTGGGTGACCGAGATCCAGGCCGGCTCCTACCTGCTCATGGACACCTACTACGCGAAGCTCGGGCTGCCGTTCGCGCAGGCCCTCACCGTGCTCGGCCGCGTCATCTCGGTGAGCGCCGGCGGCTGGGCCGTCGCCGATGTCGGCCTCAAGTCGCTCGGCATGGACCACGGAAACCCGAGCGTCGACGGGGCATCCGTGTGGTTCTGCTCCGACGAGCACGTGACGTTCTCCGCCGACGACTCCGCCGCGTCGCCCTGCCGGCCCGCGGTCGGTGACGTGGTGCGGGTGCTGCCCGCGCATATCGACCCGACCATGGCGATGCACGAGGTCGCGCACCTTGTCGACGGCGATCAGGTGGTCGAGACCTGGCCGATCGACCTGCGCGGCTGGTAGTGCCGGCCGACGCCTTCGCCCGGCTGACCGGCCGCCCGCCCGACGGCGTCTGGCTCGCGCCCGGCCGGGTGAACCTGATCGGCGAGCACACGGACTACAACGACGGGTTCGTGCTGCCCTTCGCCGTCGAGCAGTCGGTGCGCGTCGCCGCGGCAGCTCGCGGAGACGGGCGGCTGCGGTTGTGGTCGCAGCAGGAAGGCGGGCCGGTCGCGATCGAACTCGGCGACGTGCGTCCCGGCGCGGTCGGCGGGTGGGCGGCGTACGCCGCCGGGGCCGTTGCCCTGCTGGCCGGGTCGGCGGGGGTACGACGCGGGCTGGACCTCGTCGTCGACGGGTCGGTGCCCCGCGGTTCGGGCCTGTCGTCGAGCGCGGCGCTGACCTGCGCCGTTCTCGTCGCCGCGGCCGACCTGTGGCACGCCGACCTCGACCCGACCGCGCTGGCTCGGCTCGCCCAACGAGCCGAGCAGGACTACGTCGGCGTGCCCGTCGGGCTCATGGACCCGCTCGCCAGCCTGCTCGGTGTCGAGGGCCGAGCGCTGTTCATCGACACCCGCGCCGTCAGCGTGGAGGCCGTCCGGTGCGATCCGGCGGCGGCGGGGCTGGCCTTCCTCGTCGTCGACACGGGCGTCCGCCGGCGCCTGGCCGAGGGCGGCTACGCCGACCGCCGGGCCGCCTGCGAGCGGGCCGCCCGGCTGCTCGGAGTGCCCGCGCTGCGCGACGCCAGCCCCGAGCAGGTGCGCACCGCCGGCCTGGACGAGCGGCTGATCAGGAGGGCGTTGCACGTCGTCACGGAGAACGCCCGCACCGCCGCGGCTGCCGACCTGTTGCGGGCCGGCCGGCTCGCCGACGTGGGGCCGCTGCTCGACCTGTCGCACGCGTCGCTGCGCGACGACTTCGAGGTCTCCTGGCCCGCGGCGGACGCGACGGTCGAGGCGGTCCGCGCCGCAGGTGCGTTGGGCGCCCGCATGACCGGGGGCGGGTTCGGCGGCTGCGTCGTGGTGCTTGCGCCGGCCGACCGGGTCGGCGACGTCACCGCGGCGGTCGTCGAGCGGGCCGGGCGTGACGGCTTGCCGGTCCCCGGCGTCAGCACGGTGCGCCCCGCGGCCGGCGCGCGCCGAGTCTCCTGAGATCTCGGCCCGGGGTCAGCCGACCCGGCGGGCTCGGGCGGCCCAGCGGTCGCCGTACGTCCCCTCGTGCCGCGAGACCTCCAGGGGCAGCCCGAAGCACTGCGACAGCGGCCCTTCGGTGAGCACCTCGTCGGCGGGACCGGTGGCGACGACGTGGCCGTGACGCAGCAGCACCGCGTGTGTGGTCGTCGGGGGGAGGTCCTCGAGGTGGTGGGCGACGAGCACGGTCGCGAGCTCTGGGTGGTCGTGGACGAGCGAGGTCACTGCGTCGACGAGCGCCTCGCGGCCCGGTAGGTCGAGGCCGCTGGCCGGTTCGTCGAGCAGCAGCAGGAGTGGCCGTGGCATCAGCGCGCGGGCGATCCGCGCCCGGCCCATCTCGCCCGCCGAGCACGTCGTGACGTCACGGTCGGCGAGCGCGGCCATGCCGACCCGCTCCAGCAGCGCGGCCGCGCGGTCGTGCTCGGCCGGTCCGTAGCGGTCGGGCAGCGGCTGCACCGTGCCGCTCACCCCGGTCAGCACGTAGTCGTGCACCGACAGCCGGGGCACGCGCAGCCGCGCGTCGACGACGCCGACGTCGGCCCGCAGCTCCCGCAGATCCACCGCGCCGAGGCGCCGACCGAGTACCCACACCTCACCGCGGCTCGGGTGGCGCATGCCACCGGCGAGCGACAACAGCGTCGACTTGCCCGCGCCGTTGGGTCCGAGCAACGCCCAGTGCTGCCCGGGGTGCACGTCGAGGTCCACGTCGGCGAGCACCGGTGCCGTGTCGGGCGGCCACACGGTCGCCCCGCGCAGCCGGAGCAGCGGGTCGGCCGGCGCGTTCACCCGGTCAGTCTCTCGTGACGGTGCGTGACCCGGCGACTCGAGGGGCACACCTCGGGCCGAGGAGGCGCCATGACGACCGGCCTGGACCGCCGGGCGCGGAAGACGTCCCGGCGGCAGGGTCGGCGCGGGCACCGGTTGCTCGACGGCGCGCGGGCCCTCGCCGACCGGATCCGCAGCAGCTTCGCGCTGGACCGGCTCGCCCGGCTGGGTCTGATCGCCCGCACCGTGCTGTACCTGCTGCTCAGCTACCTGACCGTGCGGGTGGCCACGGGTTCGGGCACCGGCGGCAAGCAGGCCAACGCCAACGGTGCCCTGTCCGAGGTTGCCCGCACCCCGATCGGCGAGGCGCTGGTCGTCGCGGCCGCCGTCGGGTTCGCGGCGTTCGCCGTCGCCCGCTTCGTCTCCGCGGCCGCCGACCGCGACACCGGCGGGTGGCGACGGTTGAGCAGCGCCGGCTCGGGCCTGCTGTACGTCATGCTTGCGCTCGCGACCGCGTCGTGGGCGCTCGGCAACCACAGCACCGGCTCGGAGCAGGCGCACGAGGAGTCGACCGCGCGGTTCATGAGCCTGCCGGGCGGCCAGGTGATCGTGGCCGGCATCGGCGTGATCGTGGTGGCGGTCTGCGCCTGGCAGGTCCGCGTGGCGGTCACCCGTGACTACGACGACGGCTGGTGCGTCGGGGAGATGCCGTCATGGCTGCGTACGGCGATGCCGGCGGTGGCGATCAGCGGCATGGCCGCGCGCGCCGCGGTCTTCATGCCGGTGGGCATCCTGCTGGTCGCGGCCGCGGTGACCTTCGACCCGAACGACGCGAAGGGCCTCGATGCCCTGCTGCTCTCCCTGCGTGGCAGCGCGCTCGGCCTGGCGGCGCTGGCGATCGTCGCGGCCGGGTTCGGGTTGTTCAGCGTCTACTCCCTCGTAGAGACGCGCTTCCGCGACATCGAGTCGGGTGCCTGAGCGGATAAACCTCCCTCGCACGGTCAATCGGGGCGTTCCGGCGTACCGGATCGGGTACTCCCCGGACGAAGGCGTTTTCCGGATGCAGGGAGAACCGCGATGAGAGAGAGCCGCATCACCGACACCCGCCGGGTCGACCTCGGTCCCGGCTTCGCGGCGCGGCGCGCCGTCAACGACGTCCGGTGGGGTGCCGTCACCTCCGGCACGTTCGTCGGTCTGGGTTTCATGGCGCTGCTGTCGTCGCTGTGGGTCGCCTGGGGCTACGCTTCCGGCTGGGGCATCTTCAGCGACAACATCCGCTGGTGGCTGGCCGGCACGGGCATCGCCTCGTTCTTCGTGGCCGGGCTGGTCGCCGGTTACGTCTCCGGGGTCCGAGGCCCGGTCGCGGGGTTCTTCAACTCCGCCACGGTGTGGGGCCTCGTCTCGACGGTGGGCCTGGCGACCGCGCTCGGTATCGGGCTCGCGACGCTGAACCTCGACAACGCGAGCTTCACCAACCTGCACGACCAGGTCGGCAACGGCCCGCTGTGGGCCACGTTCGCCGCGATCGCGATCGGGCTGGCGGCCTGCCTGCTCGGCGGGCTGATCGGCGGCTCGATGATCCGTCGCGTCACCCACCCGGCGCTCGAGCGCCAGGGCATGGACGCCTACCCCGACGACCGCACCGCCGTCGTCGAGCGGCACGACCACGTGATGGCGGCGGGTTCCGACGACCCGGGTTACCGCGACGAGGGTCACGACCGCACGGGCTCCGGCTACGCCGCGGCCGACGTCGAGCCCGGCCGGCACCGCCGCTGACCGTCAGCCACGGTCACCGACGTTGTTGACCGACCTGCTCTGCGGGCTGATCCGGCACCCCGTGATCGGACCAACCGCCCCAGAGCAGGTCGGTCAGCTGTGTCACGAGCGTCGCCCGCGACGTGGCCCGTTTCTCGAGCCACCAGTCGCCGGCCGCCTGCACCATGCCGACGATGCCGTGCCCCCAGGCCTGGGCGAGCGGCTCGTCCTCGGGTCCGCGCCCCCGCTCCCGGGCGATGCCGGCGCCGACCTCGTCGCCGAGCCGGCGCATGAACAGCGCCACCTGCCCGCGCACCCCCGGCTCCTCGTCGGCCGCCCGGTGCATCAGGAAGCGGTAGACCTGCGGCTGCGCCTCGATCGCGCTCAGGTAGGCGTCGATCGTGGCGGCGGTCCGATCGCGTCGCGGGCCCGGAGTGGTCAGGGCGTGGCGGATGCCCGAGAGCAGCAGCTCGATGTGGCGCTCGGCCAGCGCGCGGTAGAGGCCCCCCTTGTCGCCGAAATGCCGGTAGAGGATCGGCTTGGTGATGCCGGCCTCCGCGGCGATCGTGTTCATCGACGCTTCGGGGCCGTCGCGCATGACCACGCGCTCCGCCGCGGCGAGCAGCTGCTCGCGCCTGACGGCCGACCGACTTGCCCCCGTCGGGGACGTGACCTCCGCCACGGTCACCACCACCAGTCTTGACAGAGAGTTACCTCAAGTAACAGCCTAGCGCTGACCCCCCGTCGCACGAGGAGCAGGACATGGCCGAGTTCTCGCTGCAGCTGTCCGAGGACACCCGCGAGATGCAGAAGTGGATCCACGAGTTCGCGGCCACCGTCATCCGGCCCGCGGCGCACGAGTGGGACGAGCGGGAGGAGTTCCCCTACCCGATCGTGCAGGAGGCGGCCAAGGTCGGCATCTACTCCCTCGACTTCTTCGCGGCGCAGTCCTTCGACGACTCCGGGCTCGGCCTGCCGGTCGCCATGGAGGAGGTCTTCTGGGGCGACGCCGGCATCGGCCTGTCGATCTTCGGCACCGGCCTGGCCGCCGCGGCGGTCGCGGGTAACGGCACGTCGGAGCAGATGTCCGAGTGGCTGCCCGCGATGTTCGGCACGCCCGACGACATCAAGATCGGCGCGTTCTGCAGCAGCGAGCCCGACGCCGGCTCCGACGTCGGTGCGATGAAGACCCGCGCCGTCTACGACGAGAAGACCGACGAGTGGGTGCTCAACGGCACCAAGACCTGGGCGACCAACGGCGGCATCGCCGACGTGCACGTCATCGTCGCGGTCGTCGATCCGGCGCTCGGCACCCGCGGGCAGGCCAGCTTCATCGTGCCGCCGGGCACCAAGGGCCTGTCCCAGGGGCAGAAGTTCCACAAGCACGGCATCCGGGCCTCGCACACGGCCGAGGTCGTGCTCGACGACTGCCGCATCCCCGGCGCCTGCCTGCTCGGCGGCAAGGAGAAGCTCGACGAGCGGCTCGAGCGGGCCCGCGAGGGCGAGCGCACCGGCCGCTCCCAGCCGTCGATGGCGACCTTCGAGCGCACCCGGCCCAGCGTCGCCGCGCAGGCGGTCGGCATCGCGCGGGCGGCCTACGAGTACGCCCTCGACTACGCCAAGCAGCGCGAGCAGTTCGGCCGGCCGATCATCCAGAACCAAGGCGTGGCCTTCAAGCTCGCCGACATGAAGACCGCGATCGACGCGGCCCGGTTGCTGGTCTGGCGCGCCGCGTGGATGGCCCGGCAGAGCGTGCCGTTCGAGAACGCCGAGGGCTCGATGTCGAAGCTCTTCGCGGGCGAGACCGCGGTATGGGTCACCGACGCGGCCATCCAGATCCTCGGCGGCAACGGCTACACCCGCGACTATCCCGTCGAGCGGATGCACCGCGACGCGAAGATCTACACGATCTTCGAGGGCACCAGCGAGATCCAGCGGCTCGTGATCAGCCGGGCCATCTCCGGCATGCGCATCGAGTAGCCGCGGTCACGCCGCAAACGGCCGGCCCGCAGCTCGACCCGGCCTAGCCGACCGAGCCGTCGCCCTCGGTGAGTTCCTCTGCGGCGAGGTGCTCGAGCATGGGCGCCAGGTGGCGCAGCTCGTCGAGGTGCAGCTGAGTCAGCCGCTCGAGGCGGTCCTCGCCCAGAGCCGTGAGCCGGAGGCGTACGACGCGACCGTCGCGCTCGTCGCGCATCCGCTCCACGTAGCCCGCGGCTTCCGCCCGGTTGACCAGCTCCACGGCGCTGTGGTGGCGCAGCAGCAGGTACTCACCCACGTCGCCGATCGTCGGTCCGCGGGGGTCGTCGTGACCCTTCACGCCCAGCAGGAGCTGGTGCTGGGCATGGGTCAGCCCGACCGCGCGCGCCTGCCCCTCGCTCCACCGGTCGAACCGGCGCAGCGCCGTGCGGAACGCGAGGAGGTCCGCGAAGTCGCGCTCTGTCAGCCGTCGTACGCTCACGACGCCGAATCCCTCTCATGACCTAGCCGGACACGGTGACGCCGAAGCCTCTCATGACTCGGCTGGTTACGGGTAGTGCACGGGGTGACCGCCCGCGGGAAGGACAGCTCGAATGATCGTCAGAAGCCTTGCGCGGCCACTGATGGCCGGGATCTTCGTCGTCGGGGGCATCGACACGCTGCGCAAGCCCGGGCCCAAGGCGCAGAAGGCCGAGGCCGTCATCGAGCCGGTCGCGAAGCAGGCGGGCCTGGAGGGGCTCGACCCGGAGCAGCTCACCCGCATCGATGCGGCCGTGAAGATCGTCGCCGCGCTGATGCTCGCCACCGGCCGGCTCCCGCGCGTCTCCGCCCTCGTCCTCGCTGGCAGCCTGCTGCCCACGACCGTCGCCGGGCACCGGTTCTGGGAGGAGAGCGACTCGACGGCGCGCAAAGGACAGCTCATGCACTTCCTCAAGAACTTCGCCATCCTCGGCGGGCTCATGACGATGGTCGTCGACACCGGGGGCCGGGAGTCGTTGCCGCACAAGGCCCGGCGGCTCGCCACCCGGGCCGGGGACTGACCGTGACCGCGGGCGACGACCGGCCGGTGGTGCCGGCGGCGCGCTCCGACGAGGGCTACGACCCGGAGGCGCTCGCCGAGATCGAGCTCGCCAGCGAGCTCATGATCGCGGCGAACTCCGCGGAGAAGCTGGGTGAGGGCGAGCTCGACCGGGCGCTCGGCCTGCCCGCCTCCGACGGCTGAGCCTCCTGCGTCGCCGCCGCCGCCCGGGCGCGCTCGGCGATGCGGCGTACGTCGTCGGCGCCGGGCCGGTCCTGCGCGCACCACTCGATGAGCGATGCGGCGCCCCGCTCCAGCAGGGCACCGGTTCCGGCGGGGTTGCCGCGCTGATCGTGGGTGAGCCCGACGGCGAGCTGCGCGAGCCCTCGCCACAGCGGCCGGTCTCGCGAGGGGGCGGCCTTCCACACCGCCTCCAGCACCTCGTGAGCCCGGAACGGCAGGCCGGCGGCCACCAGCCCGGCCGCGCGTCGCAGCGCCTCGGCCGCCGGCAGTGGCTCGTCAGGCTCCCGGCCGGCGTCGGTCGCGCCGTGGGGCAGCGGCCGACCGGCGGCGTCGCGGGGGCGGGCGTTGCGCGGGCGGCCGATCGGGTCGCGGTCACGATCGGTCATGTGGTCAGCCACCGGAGCAGCTCGGCGGTCACGGCCCCCGATTGCTCCTCCGGCGGGAAGTGGCCGGCCTGCTCGATCTCCCGCCAGGTGTAGGGCCCACGGACGTAGAGCCCGGACCCGCGCGCCAATCGCGCGGGCACGTAGGGATCGTCGCGGCCGTGCAGCGCCAGCGTCGGCGCGTCGACGGGTCGGCGTACGGCGCGGGCGAAGCGTCGTCCGTCCGGCCGCAGCTGCGACCGACCGGCCCACCGGTAGTACTCCATCGCGCAGTGCGCCACGCCCGGGATGAGCATCGCCTCGCGGTAGCGGCGCAGCGCCTCGTCGTCGGGCCAGCCGGAGCGAGCGCTCCACGAGCGGATCAGGGCGCCGGTGTTGACGGCGCCGTCGCGGGTGAGCCACGCCTCCGGGTAGCGCGGCAGCTGGAACAGCGCCAGGTGCGCGCCGGCGCGCAGCTGCTCGCCGGGCGTCGTGACGACGGCCGTGCGCATGCGCAGCGGGTGCGGTGCGGCGACCACGACCAGCCGGCGTACGACGGCCGGGTGCAGCGCCGCAGTGGTCCAGGCCACGACGCCGCCCTGGCCGTGCCCCACCACGGCCGCGGCCGGCTCGCCGAGCGCCCGCACCAGCGCCGCGACGTCGCCGGCGAGGGTGAACATGTCGTAGCCACGCGGCGGCTTGTCGCTGGCGCCGTAGCCGCGCAGGTCGGGCGCCACCACGCGGAACCCGGCATCGGCCAGCGCGACGAGCTGCTCGCGCCAGGCCCACCAGAACTGCGGGAACCCGTGCAACAGCAGCACCAGCGGGCCGGAGCCGAGCTCGGCCACGTGGAAGCGGATGCCGTTGGCGCTGACCTCGCGGTGGGCCCACGGCCCCTCGACGAGGACGTCGGCCGCGCTGGCGCTAGCCGATGTTCATCGCCCGTTCGGGCATCTTGTCGGGCGCGGGCGCCACGGTCGGGTGCCGCGCCCACTCGATGTCCTGACGCACGGTCTTGATCGTGCGCTCGGGCGGGCGAACCTTGACCATCTTCTTGACGCCGAGGCCGGCCAGGCCGACCGCCATCACCCCGAGGATGCCGCCCATGCAGAGGAATCCGATGGCCAGGCTCACGCCCAGGTAGGAGATGCCGAGGGCGCAGGCCGTGAGCAGCAGCAGGGTGGCCGGCAGCGCCATCGCGCCGGCCGCGCCGAGCAGGCCGATGCCCTTGCCGGCGCGCATGGCCTCCTCACGCAGCTCGGTCTTGGCGAGCTCGATCTCCTTGTGGATCAGCTGTGACAGGTCGCGGGTGGCTCCGGCAACGAGCGTGCCGAGGCTCTGCTCCTCCAGCGGCGGCGTCATCCGGTCCTCCCGTAGGGTCACCTGCACTGCAGGTCGGGCTACCCGGCGCCGCTCGGCGCGACACGCGCGGCGGGATCGGGTGACGCACACTATGGCGCGCGCCGGCGACGGCCGGGCGAAAGGGGTCGAGTGGAGCTGCTGCTCGTGTTCGCGGCAACCCTCGTGCTCGGCGTGCTCGCGAGCGGCACCGCGCAGCGCTCGATCCTGTCCACGGCGGTGCTCTTCCTGGCCGCGGGCTTCGTCGCGGGGCCCGCGGCGGTGGATGCCGTGCACCTCGATCCGCGTGACCCGATCGTCATCACGCTCTCGACGCTGGCGCTCTACTCGATCCTCTTCACCGACGGCATGCACGCGGGCGCCGGCGATCTCCGGTCGGCCTGGCGGCTGCCCGGCCGGGCCCTGCTGTTCGGCATGCCGCTGACGTTCGCCGGTACGGCGGTCTTCGCCCGCTACCTCGCCGGGCTCGACTGGAACGAGTCGATGCTCGTCGGGGCCGTGCTCGCGCCGACCGACCCGGTGTTCGCGGCGGCCCTGGTCGGCCGCAAGGAGGTGCCCTGGCGGCTGCGTCACCTGCTCAACGTCGAGAGCGGCCTCAACGACGGCCTGGCGCTGCCGGTGGTCCTGATCCTGCTGTCGGTCGTGTCCACCAACAGGCACACCTCGACGCTCGAGGTCCTGGGGGAGCTCGCTCTCGGGGTCATCGTCGGCATCGTCGTACCGCTCGTCATGCTGCGCATCGAGGCGCTGGCGTTCTTCCGCGCCGCAGAGCGCTACCAGCCGCTCAACGCGTTCGCGATCGGCATCCTCGTGCTGGCGATCTGCGAGCAGACCCAGGCCAACGCGTTCCTCGCGGCGTTCGCTGCCGGTTCGACCGTCGCCTCGGTGAGCCCGGCGGCGCGGGCCTCGTTCGAGCGTTTCGGCGAGCTGGTCTCCGAGCTGTTCAAGCTGGCCGCGATCCTCGTCTTCGGCGCGCTGCTCACGACGTCGCTGTTCACGGTCGACCCCTTCGTGTCGTGGGGCTTCGCGCTGCTGCTGCTGTTCGTCGTACGTCCGGTCTCGATCGGCATCTCGCTGTACGGCGGCGGGCTCGAGCGACGGGAGTTCGCGGCCGCCGCGTGGTTCGGACCGAAGGGGTTCGCCTCGGTGACCTACGGCCTGCTCGTGCTGCAGTCCAACGCCGTGCACGCGACCCGCATGTTCGAGCTGATCGCGATGGCGATCGCGGTGTCGATCGTGCTGCACTCCTCGACCGACGTGCCGATCGCCAAGTGGTTCCTGCCCGGCGACGCAGCGCCGGTCCCGCAGGGCGGTCCGGCGCGATCGCGTCCCCCGTCGCCGGAGGCCTAGCCTTCGCGTTCCTCGGCGCCGCGGGCGGTCATGCGCTGCTGGATGGCCGTGGTCACCGTCGGGTCGAGCAGCGTGGTGACGTCGCCGAGCTGACGGTTCTCCGCGATGTCGCGCAGCAGCCGCCTCATGATCTTGCCCGAGCGGGTCTTCGGCAGCTCCGGCGTGATGAGGATCTGCCGCGGCTTCGCGATCGGGCCGATCTCCTTGGCCACGTGGTTGCGCAACTCCTGGACGAACGCCTCGCCCTGCGCCTCGTCGTCGGCCACGCCCTCGCGGACCGTGACGAAGGCGACGATGGCCTGCCCGGTCGTCGGGTCGTTGGCACCGACCACCGCGGACTCCGCGACGTTGGGGTGGCCGACGATCGCGTGCTCGACCTCGGTGGTCGAGATGCGGTGGCCGGAGACGTTCATGACGTCGTCGACCCGGCCGAGCAGCCACAGGTCGCCGTCGTCGTCCTTCTTGGCGCCGTCGCCGGCGAAGTAGATGCCGGGGAAGCGCGACCAGTAGGTGTCGCGGTAGCGCTGCTCGTCGCCCCAGATGCCGCGCAGCATCGCCGGCCACGGCTCGGTGATGACCAGGTAGCCCCCGCCGCCGTTGCCGACCGGCGTGCCCTCGTTGTCGACCACGTCGACGCTGATGCCCGGGAAGGCGGTCATCGCGGCGCCCGGCTTCGCCGCCGTGACGCCCGGCAGCGGGGTGACCATGATCGCGCCGGTCTCGGTCTGCCACCAGGTGTCCACGACCGGCGTACGGCCGCCGCCGATGTGCTCGCGGTACCAGATCCACGCTTCCGGGTTGATCGGCTCGCCGACGCTGCCGAGCACCCGCAGGCTGGTCAGGTCGTGCGCCTCCAGGGGGCCGGTGCCCCACTTCATCAGCGTGCGGATCGTGGTGGGGGCGGTGTAGAGGATCGTGACGCCGTAGTCCTCGACGATCTTCCACCAGGTGTCCTTGTCACCCGGGTGCGGGACGCCTTCGTACATGACCGACGTGGCGCCGTTGGCGAGCGGCCCGTAGACGATGTAGCTGTGGCCGGTGACCCAGCCGATGTCGGCCGCGCACCAGTAGACGTCCCGGTCGGGCTTGAGGTCGAAGACCAGGCGGTGCGTCGAGGCGACCTGGGTCAGGTAGCCGCCCGTGGTGTGGAAGATCCCCTTCGGCTTCGCGGTCGTCCCGCTCGTGTACATGATGTAGAGCACGTGCTCGCTGTCGAAGGACGCCGGCTCGTGCGCGGCCGGCTGCCGGTCGACGATCTCGTGCCACCACACGTCGCGGCCGTCGGTCCAGGCGACGTCCTGCCCGGTGCGGCGTACGACGAGGACGTGGCGCACCCCGGGGCAGTCCTGCAGCGCCTCGTCGACAGCGGGCTTCAGCGCGCTCGGCGCGCCGCGGCGGAAACCGCCGTCGGCCGTGATCACGGCGGTCGCGTCCGAGTCGAGGATCCGGCCCTTGAGCGCGTCGGCGGAGAAGCCGCCGAAGACCAGGTTGTGGATCGCGCCGATGCGGGCGCAGGCCAGCATCGCGACGACCGCCTCGGGGATCATCGGCAGGTAGATCGCGATCCGGTCGCCGTCGCCGACGCCGAGCTCGGTCAGGGCGTTGGCGGCCTGGCACACCATGCGGTGCAGGTCGGCGTAGGTGATCGTGCGCCGGTCCCGCATGCCGTCGCCGATCCAGTGGTAGGCGACCTTGTCGCCCCGCCCCGCGGCGATGTGGCGGTCGACGCAGTTGACGCTCGCGTTGAGCCGCCCGCCGACGAACCACTGCGAGAACGGCGCCTCCCAGACCAACGAGGTGTCCCACCGACGGTCCCAGGTCAGCGCGTCGGCCTGGTGCTCCCAGAACGCGACGGGGTCGGCCGCGGCCTCGGCGTAGATGCCGGGCTGGGCGTTGGCCGCGCGCGCGAGGTCCTCCGGCGGTGCGAACCGGCGGGTCTCGTGCAGCAGGGCCGACAGGGTGGGATCGCGCTGCTCCGACATCGGGCTTCCTCCGCTGGGTGCCTGTGGGGACACGCTCACGTACGTCGACGGTGTACGGCGTACCACGCCGCCCCCGCGCCGACCGCGACGGCACCGGCCACGGCGGCCGCGCCGACGCGCGGACCGGGCGGCGGCGGCAGCCGAGGGATGCGGTCGCGCAGGGTGACCGGCCGGCGGAACTCCAGGACCGGCCAGCCGCGATCGACCGCGATCCGGCGCAACCCCTTGTCCGGGTTGACCGCGAAGGGGTGACCTACCGCCTCGAGCATCGGGACGTCGGTGACCGAGTCGCTATAGGCGTAGCTGGCCGCAAGGTCGAAGCCGTGCACCGCTGCCAGGCGACGGATCGCCGCCGCCTTCTCCTCGCCGTAGGCGTAGAAGTCGATCGCGCCCGTGTAGCAGCCTTCGTGGACCACCATGCGGGTCGCCACCACCTGGTCGGCGCCGACGAGGTCCCCGATCGGTCCGACCAGCTCCTCGCCACTGCTGGACACGATCACGACGGCGCGCCCGTCGGCTCGATGCTCCTCGATGAGCGACGCGGCCTCGTCGTAGATCAGCGGGTTGACGATCTCGTGCAGGGTCTCGGCGACGATGTCGCGGACCAACTGCACGTCCCAACCGGCGCACAGTGCGGTCAGGTAGTCGCGCATCCGGTCCATCTGCGACGCGTCGGCGCCTCCGACCAGGTAGACGAACTGCGCGTAGGTGGCTCGCAGCATCGAGCGGCGGTTGATCAGGCCGCCGGCGTAGAACGGCTTGCCGAACGCCAGCGTGCTCGACTTCGCGATGATCGTCTTGTCGAGGTCGAAGAAGGCGGCCGCCGGCGCGGAGGCAGGCGGGCTGTCCATGGCAGCGAGCATAGGGGAGCAGGGCGGGGCGTCTCTCTGGCCGGAAACCACCTGTTTGTACCAGTGTGTCCGGAGTCGGAAAGAATCTGGAAATAGCTTGGTTTGGTCCCTGCGAGGGGCGGGCAGTCGTCTTCGCAAGGGTGCACCCGAGGGGGTGCGCTCGCATGGGCACGGATTCGGCTCGTCCCCCCCGGAGTCGGATCTGTCCAAGACGACCCCCGTCACCCCCCCCGACGGGGGTCGTCTGCTGTCCCGGGCCGGCCGCCCGCGTCCGGCCGCCGTCTGCTGTCGGGTCCGGCCCCTGTGGACGTGGCGTTCGTCGTCCACAACGGCGTACGACGCCGCTGCGCCGCTGCACCGGTTGCGGCCATCGTTCGGGTCGAGTCCCGACCTTGGAGCGTGCCGTGACCGCCGCCTTCGCCCCGCCCGCAGGCAACCGCCCTCTGCTCGTCACCGCCGACGAGCAGCTGCTCGACGACCTCGTCCGGCTCGCGGCCGTCGCTGGCATCGAGACCACGGTCGTCGCGGACCTCGGCGCCGCGCGACCGCTGTGGCTTGCCGCCACCGCGGTCGTGGTGGGTGGCGACCTGGTCGCCGCTGCCGCGGCGGCGAGTCTGCCTCGCCGCGAGCGTGTGGTCGTAGTCGCCCGCGCCGACGACGAGGAGCTGTGGCGTTCCGCCGTCACGCTGGCCCCGGCCCGGGTCGGCAGCATGCCCGCGGCAGAGGAGTGGCTCATCGACCTGTTCGCCGACGCCGCGGACCGGCTGCACGGGCCGGCCGCCGACGGCCTCGTCGTCGGCGTCATCGGCGGGCGCGGCGGCGCCGGTGCCTCGACCCTCGCCTGCGCGCTGGCGGTGACCGGGGACCGAGCGGGACGGCGCACGACGCTCGTCGATGCCGATCCGCTCGGCGGCGGCATCGATCTGCTTCTGGGTGGCGAGGACACCGGGGGGTTGCGCTGGCCCGAGCTCACCGGAGCGAGCGGCCGCGTCGACGGTGCCGCACTGCGGGAGGCGCTGCCCCGAGTGGGTGAGCTGGCCGTGCTGTCCTGGGACCGCGGCGATGCGCTCGCCATCCCGCCGGCCGCGATGACCGCCGTCCTCGACGCGGCGGCGCGCGCGAGCGATCTGGTCGTGGTCGACCTGCCGCGACACGACGACCCCGCCGCGGAGGTGGTGCTGCCGCGACTCGACGCCACTCTGCTCGTCGTGCCGGCGGAGGTGCGCGCGACGGCGGCCGCGGCTCGAGTCTGCGCCCGGGTGACCGGACGGTGCCGCGACCTGCAGCTGGTCGTTCGCGGCCCGTCACCCGCAGGCCTCGACGGGGCCGGCGTCGCGCAGGTGCTCGGGCTGCCGCTGACCGGGGAGCTGCGCCCGGAGCCCGGGCTGGCTCAGGCCCTCGAGGTCGGCGAACCGCCGGGCCGCCGCCGACGCGGCCCGCTGGCCGACTTCTGCGCGAGGCTCTTGCGCGGGCTCGACGAGGCGGGCCGAGCGGCGTGAGCGCAGCCCTGGAGGTCGGCGACCTCGTCGAGCGGGTGCGCCGGCGGCTCGCCGACGAGGGCGTCGAGCCGTCACCGGAGCGGGTGGCCCGGGCGGTGCGGCAGGAGGCGGGCACCCGGGGCGACGTGGCGCTGCTCGCCGCGCTGCGTCAGCTGCGGGCCGAGACGGTGGGCGCGGGCCCGCTGCAGGTCCTGCTCGACGACGAGGCGGTGACCGACGTCATCGTCAACGCGCCGGACGAGGTGTGGGTGGACCGCGGCCAGGGTCTCGAGCGCGCCGAGGTGACGCTGACCGACGAGGCGGCGGTGCGGCGGCTTGCGCAGCGACTGGTCGCGGCGTGCGGCCGGCGACTCGACGACGCCGCGCCGTTCGCCGACGCCCGGCTGCCCGACGGCACCCGCGTGCACGCCGTGCTCCCGCCGATCTCGCCGACCGGCACCTGCCTGTCCCTGAGGGTGCCGCCGCGGCGGGCCTTCACCCTCGACCAGCTCGGCGACGCGGGCACGGTCTCACCCGCCGGCGCGGCACTCCTGCAAGCGATCGTCACGCGGCGGCTCGCCTTCGTCGTGAGCGGCGGCACGGGCACCGGCAAGACCACGCTGCTCAGCACGCTGCTCTCGCTGGTGCCGCCGGGCCAGCGCCTGCTGCTCGTCGAGGACTCCGCCGAGCTGCGGCCGACGCACCCCCACGTCGTACGCCTGGAGGCTCGGCCGGCCAACGTCGAGGGCAGCGGCGCGGTGACGCTCGCCGTGCTGGTGCGACAGGCGCTGCGCATGCGACCGGACCGCATCGTCGTCGGCGAGGTCCGTGGCGCCGAGGTCGTCGATCTCCTGGCGGCTCTCAACACCGGTCACGACGGTGGCTGTGGCACCGTCCACGCCAACCGTGCGGTCGACGTCCCGGCGCGGCTCGAGGCCCTGGCCGCCGCGGGTGGGCTGTCGCGCGAGGCGCTGCACAGCCAGCTCGCCGTCGCCCTGCACGTGGTCGTCCACCTGACCCGCGGTCCGGACGGCCGGCGGAGGCTGGCCGACATCTGTGTGCTGCAGCGCGGGCCCGACGGGTGCGTCGTCGCGCTCCCAGCGTTCACCGACGGTCCGGACGGACTGGTCGAGGGTGCGGCAGCGCCGCTGCTGCGGGCGATGCTGCGCCGCCGGGTCGTGGCATGAGCGAGCGGGCACTACTCGCCGGCCTGCTCGTCGCGGCTGCGATCACCGTGTGGACCAGCTCGTGGCCGCTGGAGCGCGTGACTACCGTCGTCCGGGGCCCGCGGGCGGCGATCTCGCCCGCCGGCGCGGGTGATCTGTTCGTGCGCTGGGCCCGGGCGCCGCGCTGCTGGGTGGCCGTGGTTGTTGCCGCCGCCGTCGCCACGATCGTCGACGGTCCGGTCGTCGGGGCACTCGCCGCTGCGGCGACGGCGGTCGGGGCGCGGGGCCTGCTTCGCCGTCGAGAGGCTGCGCTGGAGTCCGCTCGGCGGGCCGCGGCGGTCGACGTCGCCATGGCGCTGGCTGCCGAGCTGCGGGCGGGCCAGCCGCTGGGGGTGGCGCTGGCCGCGGCGGGCGAGGTGGCGGGCCCGTTGCGGGCGGGCATCCAGGAAGCCGCCGGCGTTGCCGCACTCGGCCACGACCCCGCGCCGGTCCTCCGGGCCAACGCCGAGCTGCCCGGCGCCGGGGGACTGACGGCCATAGCAGCTGCCTGGACCGTGGCGTCGCAGGCCGGCGCCGCTCTGTCGCCGGCCCTGGTGGCCGTCGCGGCCGCGCTCGACGAGGAGGAGCGCACGCGGCACGAGGTGCAGGCCCAGCTGGCCGGCCCGCGTGCGACCGGACGCGCGCTGATGGCGCTGCCACTGCTCGGTGTCGGCATGGCGGCGTCGATCGGTGCGCACCCCGGGCAGCTGCTGCTGCACACGGGGTGGGGTGCGTTGCTCTGCACAACCGCTGTGGGGCTCGCCGCGGCAGGCCACTACTGGCTGGAGTGGCTCGCACACCGGGCCGTGGCGCCGTGACCGGCGCGCTGCCGGCGGCCGTCCTCGGTGGCGCGGCCGTCGCGCTGGCTCTGCGCGACGTGACGCCCGCCGGCCGGCGTCTCGCCGGTCTGCGGCCGCCGCCGCAGCACGCGGCCCAGCGCCTCGACGTCGCACGGCCCGTCCGGCGCGACGCCATGTTGTCGACCCGCTCGCGGTTCTTCGCGGCAGCGGCCGCCGGGCTCGGCGTCGCCCTCGTCGTCAGCGGGGCGGCGGGCGTGCTGGCGGGAGCGGTGGCCGCCCTCCTCGCGGGTCGCTGGTTGGCACGACTGCCGCCGGCCGGCGCGGTCCGCGACGCGCGTCGCCTGCGTTCGGAGCTGCCGCTTGCGCTCGACCTGCTGGCCGCCTGCCTGCAGTCGGGCCTACCGGTCGTGACTGCCCTCGACGCCGTCATCGGTGCTGTCGACCCGGTGCTCGGCGCGCGGCTGATGCCCGCGCTCACCGCGTTCCGGCTCGGGGCGGGGCCGGTCGAGGCCTGGCGTCCGCTGGCCGGCGACGACGTGGTCGGTCCGGCGGCCCGGACGCTGATGCGCGCCGGTCGCACCGGGGCGCCGTCGGCCGACGTCGTCAGCGCCCTGGCCGCGCGCCACCGCGAGCAGGTCCGGGCCGACTACGAGCGGGCGGCGCGGGCCGTGGGCGTCTGGGCGGTGGGCCCGCTCACGGTCTGCTTCCTGCCCGCGTTCGTGCTCGTCGGGGTGGTCCCCATCGTGTGGGGCCTGGTCGGCTCGATGGTCTGACGGGTCTACGGCGCCCCCGGTGCCGCGGCTGGGTTGTGGAGTGCCCGTCCCGCTCTCCACAGATGAGCTGCGCGTCATGGCCCTCGACACCTCGGCGACGGACGCTCGATCCGTCCGGTGACCTCCCGGACGCCGTGCCGGCCGGCCGCCGGAAAGACCTCCTGGAGGATCCATGCGCCGCACGATTCATGCTGTCGCCAGTCGCTTTCGAGCTGCCTGTTCCACGATCGCCCCGCTGGCCGCACCGCGGCGGGTGGCCATGCGCCTGCGACTCGACGAGGTGGGCAGCGCCACGGCGGAGTACGCCGTCGCGACGGTGGCCGCCTGTGGGTTCGGGGGGATCCTGTTCAAGATCCTCACCGGGGACAGCGTCATGAAGCTCCTGCAGCAGGTGATCACCAACGCGCTCAAGCACTTCCTGTGATCTGGCGCCCTGGGGTGCGGCGGGTGGCCGCCGGTCTTCGGGGAGCCGCCGGCCCCGGTCGCGCCAGCGACCGGGGCTCGGTCACCGCCGAGACCGCGGTCGTGCTGCCGGTGCTCGTGCTCGCGGTGGCCCTTGGCGTGTGGCTCGTGCTCGTGGCGCTCGCCCAGCTTCGCTGCGTCGACGCGGCGCACGCCGCGGCTCGCGCGGCGGCCCGCGGCGAGCCCGTGTCCGCGGTTCGTGCCGCGACGGTCGATGCCGCACCGGCGGGCGCTCAGGTCACCATCGCGCAGGAGGGCCGGGCGGTGACGGTCGCCGTGGCCGCCACCGTGCGCCCGTTCGGCGGCCTGCTCCGCCTGGTGCCGAGCGTGCACGTGGGCGCCACCGCGCACGCCGAGTCGGAGGCGGGGTCGTGACGCTGGGTGAGCGCTCGCGCGATCCCGGCGCTGAGCGTGGCTCCGCCACCGTCTGGCTGCTGGCGTTGCTGCCTCTCCTTCTCTGTGCGACGGCCGCGGCCGTCCTCGTCGCCTCGGCGGTGATCGCCCGGCACCGGGCGGCCCTTGCGGCCGACCAGGCAGCGCTCGCCGCGGCCGCTCGGGCCGCTGAGCTGCAGCCGCTCACGGCGGTGGTCGACGTGGCCGCCGACGTCGCGGGCAAGACCGGGGTCGCGGGCGCCATCGGTGGCGCGGCCGCCCGCGCGGGCAGCACCCTGCTCATCCAGCGGCGGGCCTGCGCGGCGGCCCGCGCGACCGCGTCGGCCAACGGCGCGCACGTCATGTCCTGCACCCTGATCGACGGTGTCGCCGACGTCTCGGTCGCGATCTCGGGCCGTGGCCTGCTCGGCCGGTTCGGTGGAGCCCACGGCCGGGCCCGCGCCGGTCCCGCTGGGCCAAGCCCGACATTCCCCGCGATGTGGTGATCGCGCCGCCTTCGCGTTCTTGGCCCTGCAGGCACGTCACGGGGCGTAACCTTCGCTTCACCGCATCGTTGCCTGTGCAGGGCCGGCGGCGGCACGCCGCAGCGGCTGTTAGCCCCGGCTTCGAGGAGAGTCACCCATGCAGCCGACGTTCGCTCCCGCGCCGGTGGGGCCACGCCCCCGCGGGATCGCCGCGCTGCTCGGTGACTGCCTGCGCCGGCCGGGCGGCCGGCGGGTCGTCTCGCTGCTCACGGTCGTGCTGTTCATCGCCGGGGTCGGCATGTTCGCCTACCCCGTCATCACCGACATCCAGGCGCAGCACCGCCAGTCGGAGCTGAAGAGCCAGTTCGAGAGCCACTTCGCCGATCCGCAGTTCCGCCAGGTCTACCGCGAGCACAAGATCGAGGTCGGCGAGGGCCTCACCCGCCTGCAGATGCCCAAGATCGGCGTCGACGTCCTCGTCGTCGAGGGCACCACGCCGGCCGCGCTGCGCGCGGGCGCCGGGCACTACCCCGAGACCCCGCTGCCCGGAGAGAAGGGCAATGTCGGCATCGCCGGGCACCGCACGACCTACGGCCGGCCGTTCAACCGCCTCGACGAGATGGGCGCAGGCGACAAGGCCATCCTCATCACGCCGTTCGCCGAGTTCACCTACGTCGTGGTGCCCGCGTTCGACGGCCACCCCAACCCCTGGCCGGTCGCTCCCGACGACTTCAGCGTCGTGTCCCAGGCCGGTGCCCTCGGCGCGGGTCACTGGCTGACGCTGACGACCTGCAACCCCAAGGGCAGCGCCCGGCAACGACTGATCCTGCGGCTCAAGCTCGCCGACACCAAGATGCTCAGCGGAGCCGTCAAGTGAGAGGCACCCGCGGCCGGCTGCGCGCGTTGGCCTTGCTTTCAGCCGGCGCCGGCACGCTGCTGCTGGGCGCGCTCCCCGCATCGGCCGCGGCCGGCATCAGCATCACGACCGCGAGCGACGGCTCGGCGGTCAGCGCGAGCCAGCCGGTCACCGCCGACGACGTGCTGCAGATCCACGGCCAGATCGACCCCCGGACCAAGACCACCGACCTGGTCGTCACTGCGCCTGCCGGTGACAGCCACACGGTCGCCGAGGCCACCGCCAGCTTCACCAGCGGGGCGAGCCTCGACTTCGACCTGACGACCTCCTGCCTCACTTACGACGCCCGCCGGGCCCCGTGCAGCGGCCGCTCGCCGGCCCCCAACGGCACGTGGACGGCGCAGCTCACCGGGGGCGCGACGGCCACCTCGCAGTTCGTCCTGCGGATTCCGCCGGCCGCACCGACCGGAGTCACCGCGACCGCCAGCGGCAGCGGTGCGGTCGTCTCGTGGCAGCTCGGGGCCGAGCCCGACCTCCGCTCCTACGACGTCCTCGACGGGTCCGGGCAGCAGCTCGTCGGGGGCCTCAGCCCGTCCAACGTCTGCGACGCCAGCGGTGGCTGCAGCACGACGATCGCCAAGACCAGCGCGCAGTCGTTCATGGTGCGGGCGCACCGGGCCACGTGCCCGTCCTGCAGCGACACCGTCGCCTCGGCGCCGTCGAGCGCGGCATCGATCTCCTCGGGCAGCAGCGCCGCCCCCGTGCCGTCCCAGAGCGGCGATCCGTCCGCCGGCGGCAGCACGCAACCAGGGTCCAGCTCAGGCACCGCACAGGGCGGGTCACCGGCTCCGTCGACGAGCCCGGGTGCGCAGCCGTCCGGCGGCAAGCCGGGCGCGGCCGGGGTGAGCGCGCCGGGGCGCCGGGCCGCCGCCAGTGGCGCGGCCGGCCGGCTGCTGCAGCAGTTCCTGCCGGCGCCGACCGCGCTGCAGGCGCCCACCGTCCCGGCCTCGATCCTCGCGCCGCTCGCCGACGGCACCTACAAGCCCAAGCTGGCCTACGGCCAGCAGACCGTCGGCGAGGACGTGCTCGTGCCCGACGGCTCGACCCCGCGGATCGCGGCCCACTCCACCGGCGTGCTCAGCGGGCTGATGGACAGCGGCCGGGTCTGGGAGTCCGTCGCCGAGGGCGTCCTCCTGCTCCTGGTCTGCGCCCACCTCATGGCCTGGCTGGCGCGCACCCGCCCCGAGTAGGTCCACTCGCGTCAGCTGGCGCGGCGCGTCCCGTACCAGTCCGGGTGCTCAGGACATCAGCCCAGGCGGGCGACCACCAGGTCGAGCAGCCGCAGGGCACCCGACTTGTCGAGCGGCTGGTTGCCGTTGCCGCACTTCGGCGACTGGACGCACGACGGGCAACCCTGCTCGCACTCGCAGGCGGCGATGGCATCCCGCGTCGCGGTCAGCCAGCGGTCGCTCGCCCGGTAGCCGCGCTCGGCGAACCCGGCACCGCCGGGGTGACCGTCGTACACGAAGACGGTCGTCAGTCCGGTGTCGGGGTGCAGGGCGGTCGAGACCCCGCCGATGTCCCACCGGTCACAGGTCGCGAACAGCGGCAGCAGCCCGATCGACGCGTGCTCGGCGGCGTGCGCCGCCCCCGGCACGTCGGCCGACTGCAGGCCCGCCTGCTCCAGCAGCGGTGGCGTCAGCGTCCACCAGACGGCAGCCGTCCGCAGCTGCCGCGGCGGCAGGTCCAGCGCCACCTCGCCGAGGATCTCGCCGGAGCCCAGCCGGCGGCGTAGATACGCGACCACCTGGCTGGTCACGTCGACCGTGCCCACGGCGACCGCCACCCCGCCGGCGTCGCGCTGCTCGGCGGTCGAGACCACCCGGATCTCCGTCACCTCGCGGGCCGACGTCGTGTGGTCCGGCTGCGCCGGCTCGAGCAGCGCGACGGACTCGTCGAGGTCCAGTGCGCGCACGAGATAGGTCTCGCCCTGGTGCAGGTAGACCGCGCCCTCGTGCGCGGTGCTGTGCGCCGCCGCGGCGTCGACCGTGCCGAGCAGGCGCCCGGTGCCGGCCTCGACCAAGCGGACCGGCGTGCCACCCGTGCCTCGGATGTCGGTCAGGTCGTGCGCGCGGTCCCGCCGCGTCCAGTACCAGCCGGCCGCTCGCCGGCGCAGCAGCCCGCGCTCGGCCAGCTCGGGCAGCAGCTGCATGGCCGCCGGCCCGAAGACCTCGGTGTCGCCGTCGGACAGCGGCAGCTCGGCGGCTGCGGCGCACAGATGCGGGCCGAGGACGTGCGGGTTGTCGGGGTCGAACACGGTGGCCTCGACCGGCCGCGCGAAGACCGCCTCCGGGTGGTGGACGACGTAGGTGTCCAGCGGATCGTCGCGGGCCACGAGCACCGCGAGAGCCGGCTGCCCCCCGCGCCCCGCCCGCCCCGCCTGTTGCCACAGCGATGCGCGGGTCCCCGGCCAACCCGCCATCAGGACCGCGTCGAGCCCCGACACGTCGATGCCGAGCTCCAGCGCCGACGTCGCCGCGACCCCGAGCAGCCGGCCGCTGCGCAGGTCCCGCTCGAGCGTCCGGCGCTCCTCGGGCAGGTAGCCGGCTCGGTAGGCGGCGACCCGGCCGGCAAGCTCCGGTGCCACCTCCGCCAGCCCCCGTCGCGCCGACAGCGCGACGGCCTCGGCCCCGCGCCGGGAGCGGACGAAAGCCAGCGAACGCACGCCGGACGTGACGAGGTCGGCGAGCAGGTCGGCGGTCTCCGCGGTCGACGACCGCCGGACGGGAGCCCCCCACTCCCCGAGCCCGTCCATCAACGGTGGTTCCCACATCAGGAACGTGGTGGCTCCGCGCGGCGCCGCGTCGTCGACCACCTCGGTGACCTCGGCCCCGACGAGACGCGACGCCGACCGACCCGGCTCGGCCACCGTCGCCGACGCCAGCACGAACGTCGGGCTCGCGCCGTAGTGCGCGCAGATCCGCCGCAGCCGCCGCAGGATCTGGGCCACGTGCGCGCCGAACACGCCGCGGTAGGCATGGCACTCGTCGACGACCACGAAGCGCAGCGCCCGCAGGAAGCCGGCCCAGCGGGTGTGCTGCGGGAGCAGGCCGAAGTGCAGCATGTCGGGATTCGTCAGCAGCAGGTTCGCGTGGGCCCGCGCCCAGTCGCGCTCCTCCCGCGACGTGTCGCCGTCGTGGCGCGAGGGGCGTACGCCGGGCAGGTCGAGCCCGACGATCGATTCGAGCTGGTCGCTCGCGAGGGCCTTCGTCGGCGCGACGTACAGCGCCGTGGCCGGAGCCGATGCGCTCGTCAGCAGCGAGAGCAGCGGAAGCTGGTAGGCGAGCGACTTGCCCGACGCGGTGCCGGTGGCGACCACGACGTGCCGGCCGGACCACGCAAGGTCCGCGGCGACGGCCTGGTGCTCCCAGAGCGCGCCGATGCCCCGGTCGGTCAGCCGTTCGCGGACGGGCGGCGGCACCCAGGACGGCCAGGCGGCGGTGCGACCGGCGCGCGCCGGCAGGTGCTCGACATGCGTCAGCCGCTCCCGGCGCCCGGGACCCTGCAGCAGCGCCGTGGCCGGCCCGGCGTCCGGCGACGACACGGACCGGGACACGGACAGGGACACGGAAGACCAGTCTGCATCCTCGCGGTCCGATGTGCTGGGCTTGGTGGGCCCGACGGGACACGTGGTTGAATTCGCCCGCGACGGGTAGCGCTGGCGTGTTGCCCGCCCCGACCGACCCTGCTGGAGGACCGCGTGGACCTATCCCTGTCGACCCGCACAGAGGGCGATCGCACGGTGGTCACGGTGGGCGGCGAGATCGACGTCTACACCGCCCCCAAGCTGCGCGAGCAGCTCATCGACCTGGTCTCGAGCGGCAACTACAACCTCGTGGTCGACATGGAGGGCGTGGACTTCCTCGACTCGACCGGTCTCGGGGTGCTCGTCGGTGGTCTGAAGCGTGTGCGCGCGCACGACGGTTCCCTGCGGCTGGTGTGCACCCAGGAGCGGATCCTGAAGATCTTCCGGATCACGGGTCTGACGAAGGTCTTCCCGATCCACTCGTCGGTCGACGAGGCCGTCGCCGCCACCGACTGAGGACCGTAATTTGCCGACCGTCGAGGTCTCGTTCAGCGCGCTGCCCGCGCACGTGCGCACGGCCCGCCTCATCGCCGTCGCCGTCGCTCGCCGGGCCGGCGTCGCGGAGGACCTCCTCGACGAGGTGCGGCTGGCGGTCGGCGAGGCGTGCTCGCGAGCCGTCGAGCTGCACCAGCGGCACAAGGCCGGCGCCTCGATAGCGATGTCGCTGGTCGACGAGCAGGACCGCTTCACCATCGAGGTGATCGACCAGGCCCCCGCCGACGGCGAGGGCAGCGCGGCCGACCTGGACCAGATCGACGCCGCCAGCCTCGCCCAGCCCGAGCACCTCGACCTGACCGCCGACCCCACCGCGGAGCCGGGGAGCGACCTGCTGCCGGCCGGATTCGGGCTCGCCGTCATCAGCGGTCTCGTCGACGACGTCGACGTACGCCGCGACGGCAACGGCACCCACGTGCGGATGACCTGGCCGGCTACCGACGTCATGGCCCCGGACAGCCAGGCGTCCTGACGATTTCGTAGACTCCCCGGTGCCGCCGGCCCGCGTGTGCGGACCCGGCTGTCCTCGAGCGCTCGACTGCCGGTCCCACGATGCTGGGTGCCGCACGGCCTCGAGGCAACCTGTCCAAGTCTCGAGGAGGACGGATGTCCCCCATGCACCTTGCTACCGCGCGGACCGTGGCGGCCGGCACCGGCAACAGTCTCGGCGTCCACGTCGGCGGTAGCGACTACACGATCGTCATCGCGATCGGGGTGCTGGCCCTCGCTGCGCTGGCCTTCGCCGGCTACCTGGTCCGGGAGGTGCTCGCGGCCGACGCCGGCACCCAGTCGATGCGTGATATCGGCTCGGCCGTGCAGGAAGGCGCCGCTGCGTACCTGCGCCGGCAGTTCACGACGCTGGCGGCATTCGCGGTCGTCGTCTTCGCGCTGCTGTTCATCATCCCGGCCGACGACGTCGGCCAGCGGGTCGGCCGGTCGGTCTTCTTCCTCGTGGGGGCGGCGTTCTCCGGTGTCACCGGCTTCGTCGGCATGAGCCTCGCCGTGCGCGCCAACGTGCGTGTCGCCGCCGCCGCGCAGAACGCCGGCGCCAAGCGCGCGATGCGCATCGCCTTCCGCGCCGGCGGCGTCGCCGGCATGTTCACCGTCGGCCTCGGCCTGCTCGGTGCCTGCCTCGTCGTGCTCATCTTCAAGGACCAGGCCCCGCACGTCCTCGAGGGCTTCGGCTTCGGCGCCGCCCTGCTCGCGATGTTCATGCGGGTCGGCGGCGGCATCTTCACCAAGGCGGCCGACGTCGGCGCCGACCTCGTCGGCAAGGTCGAGCAGAACATCCCCGAGGACGACCCGCGCAACGCTGCGACGATCGCCGACAACGTCGGTGACAACGTCGGCGACTGCGCCGGCATGGCCGCGGACCTGTTCGAGTCCTACGCCGTGACGCTGGTCGCCGCACTCATCCTCGGCAAGCAGGCGTTCGGCGACGTCGGCCTGGTCTTCCCGCTGATCGTGCCGGGCATCGGCATCCTCACCGCGGTCATCGGCATCCTCGCGGTGGCCCCGCGCGACGGCGACCGCACCGGCATGACCGCCATCAACCGCGGCTTCTTCATCTCGGCGGTCGCGGCGATCGGCGCGGTCGCGGCGGCGGCGTTCGCCTACCTGCCGTCGTCGTTCGCCGCGCTGCACCACGTGCCGCGCGAGATCCAGCAGATCAACGGCGACCCGCGGCTGTTCGCGTTCTTCGCCGTCCTCATCGGCATCGTGCTGGCCAGCGTCATCCAGTTGCTGACCGGCTACTTCACCGAGACCGCGCGCAAGCCGGTGCAGGAGATCGGCCGCTCGTCGCTCACCGGCCCGGCGACCGTCATCCTGTCCGGCGTCTCGGTCGGGCTCGAGTCGGCCGTCTACTCCGCCGTGCTGATCGGCGGCGCGCTCTACCTCGCGTTCCTGCTCGGTCACGGCGTGATCATCGTGTCGCTGTTCGCGGTCGCGCTGGCCGGCACCGGCCTGCTCACCCAGGTCGGCGTCATCGTGTCCATGGACACCTTCGGCCCGGTCTCCGACAACGCCCAGGGCATCGCGGAGATGTCCGGCGACGTCGACGAGAAGGGCGCCCGGGTGCTCACCGACCTCGACGCCGTCGGCAACACCACCAAGGCCATCACCAAGGGCATCGCGATCGCCACTGCGGTGCTCGCGGCGACGGCGCTGTTCGGCTCCTTCGCCACGGCGGTGTCCGACGAGGGCGTGAAGAACTTCAACCTGCCGATCGACCGGCCCAACCTGCTGTTCGGCCTGATCATCGGTGCGGCCGTGGTCTTCCTGTTCTCGGCGCTGACGATCAACGCGGTCGCCCGGGCGGCCGGCCGGGTGGTCATGGAGGTGCGCGAGCAGTTCCGCACCAAGCCCGGGATCATGGACTACACCGAGCGGCCGGAGTACGGCCGCGTCGTCGACATCTGCACCCGCGACTCGCTGCGCGAGCTCGTCACGCCCGGCCTGCTCGCGATCCTGGCGCCGATCACGGTTGGCTTTGCGATCGGCTACCAGCCGCTCGGCGCCTACCTCGCCGGGGCGATCGCGGCGGGCGTGCTCATGGCGGTGTTCCTCGCCAACTCCGGCGGCGCCTGGGACAACGCGAAGAAGCTGGTCGAGGACGGCCACTTCGGCGGCAAGGGCTCCGAGGCGCACGCCGCGACGGTCATCGGTGACACAGTCGGCGACCCGTTCAAGGACACCGCGGGTCCGGCCATCAACCCGCTGATCAAGGTCATGAACCTCGTGGCGCTGCTCATCGCGCCCGCCGTCGTCCGCTACGGCGAGGGCGGCCAGCACGCGAGCCACTGGGTCCGCGGCCTGGTCGCCGGACTGGCGTTCCTCGGCATCGTGGTGGCGGTCTACTCGAGCAAGCGTCGCTCGGTGGAGATGGGCGCCGAGGTGCCCATCGAGCCGGTGGAGAAGCTGCCGGCCTGAACCGGCCGATGAGCCGGCCCCGTGCCCGGGGGGCCCGGTGAGCCAGCTATCGCTGTTCGCCGCCGACGCGCAGCCGCCGTCGCCGGCCGACCTCGAGGGGCTGCTCGCCGGACCGGCCCAGCTCGCCCGCCGCGGAGACTCGGCCCGCCTGTCGGTGCGCGTCGACGCCTGGCGGGCCGACGTGCTGACCGCGCAGCTCGACATCCAGCTCGGCATCACGGCCGAAACCGTCGCCGGCGAGCTGTCCGAGTCGCCGGTCGTGCGCACCCCGTTCCTCACGGCACTGCGGCCGCTCGCCGAACGTTGGACCCGCGGTTCCGTGAAGCGCACGCCGGACGGCTGGCGCCTCGACGGCCGCCGGTTGTGGTGGTGGTGCGTGGCCGCCGGCCGGGGGTACGACGGCGTCGGCTATACGCTGGCGCTCGGAGCCGGGGACGAGCTGGTCTGGCCGGGAGTCGGTGCGGCGCTCGCGGCGGCCGGGCTAGCTGCAGTCTTCGTGGGACCGCGGGCCGACGGGCCGGCCTACCGCATCACCGGACGCAGGCGACTCGGCCGGCTGCGGGAGCTGGTCGGCGACCCGCCAACGGGCACACCCGCCCATGACTGGCCCTAACCTGCGAGCGACCGCTTCGACGAACAGGAGCCCCGTGTCCGCGACGACGGAGACCGCGCCCGACGGCGCCCGGCGCCGCCTGGTGATCGTGGAGTCGCCGGCGAAGGCGCGCACGATCGCGGGCTACCTCGGCCGCGGCTACGTCGTCGAGTCCTCGATCGGCCACATCCGCGACCTGCCGCGCAGCGCCGCCGACATCCCCGCCGCGCACAAGAAGGACGCCTGGGCGCGGCTCGGGGTCGACGTCGACAACGGCTTCGTGCCGCTCTACATCGTCACGCCCGACAAGAAGGACCAGGTCCGCAAGCTCAAGAGCCTGCTCAAGGACGTGGACGAGCTCTACCTCGCGACGGACGAGGACCGCGAGGGCGAGGCCATCGCCTGGCACCTCGTGCAGGTGCTCGACCCTCACGTGCCGGTGCGCCGCATGGTCTTCCACGAGATCACCCCGCAGGCGATCGAGGACGCCGTCGCCAACCCGCGGGAGATAGACCAGCGGCTCGTCGACGCGCAGGAGACCCGCCGCATCCTCGACCGGCTCTACGGCTACGAGGTCAGCCCGGTCCTGTGGAAGAAGGTGATGCCGCGGCTGTCCGCCGGTCGGGTGCAGTCGGTGGCGACCCGCATCCTGGTCGAGCGGGAGCGGGCGCGGATGCGCTTCACCGCCGCGTCGTACTGGGACGTCGAGGCGCTGCTCGACGCGCATGCCGGCGCCCCGCCCACCTTCACCGCCGACCTGGTCGGGCTCGACGGGCGCCGGGTGGCGACCGGCCGCGACTTCGACGCCGACGGGCGCATCGCCAACCAGGACATCGTCGCGCTCGACGAGGCGGCGGCCCGGGGGCTGGCGGAGCGGCTCGGCGGCGCGGCGTTCACCGTGCGCAGCGTCGAGGAGCGGCCCTACCGGCGCTCGCCGTACCCGCCGTTCATGACCAGCACGCTGCAGCAGGAGTGCAGCCGCAAGCTGCGCATGACCAGCGCCACGACGATGCGGGTCGCCCAGCGGCTCTACGAGAACGGCTACATCACCTACATGCGCACCGACTCCACGACGCTGTCGGAGACGGCGCTGGCGGCGGCGCGGGCGCAGGCGCGGGAGCTGTACGGCGCGGAGTACGTGCCCGACCAGCCGCGCCGCTACGAGAAGAAGGTCAAGAACGCGCAGGAGGCGCACGAGGCGATCCGCCCGGCGGGCGACCGTTTCCGCACCCCGCGCGAGGTCGCCGGCGAGCTGGGCGGCGACGAGCACCGGGTCTACGAGCTGATCTGGCAGCGCACGGTCGCGAGCCAGATGGCCGACGCCGCCGGCCGGTCGGTCTCGGTGCGCGTCGTCGGCAGGTCGAGTGCCGGCGAGGAGGCGGAACTGTCCGCCACCGGCAAGACGATCACCTTCCCGGGGTTCCTGCGCGCCTACGTCGAGGAGAGCGACGACCCTGACGCGGACCGCGACGACCGCGAGCGCCGGCTGCCGCCGCTGGCGGAGGGCCAGCAGCTGACCGCGCTGAGCCTCGAGCCCCAGGGACACAGCACCCAGCCACCGGCGCGCTACACCGAGGCCTCCCTCGTGCGGGCGCTCGAGGAGCTCGGCATCGGCCGGCCGTCGACCTACGCGTCGATCATGTCGACGATTCTCGACCGGGGCTACGTCTTCAAGAAGGGCACCGCGCTGGTGCCGTCGTTCACGGCGTTCGCGGTCGTCGGCCTGCTCGAGCGGCACTTCGGCAAGCTCGTCGACTACGGCTTCACCGCGTCGATGGAGGACCACCTCGACGACATCGCCAACGGCGAGACCGAGGGCGTCGAGTGGCTGACCCGTTTCTACTTCGGCGACGTCAACCCCGACCAGGGCCTGCAGGACGACGGCCTGCGCCAGATGGTCCACGAGCGGCTCGGCGACATCGACGCCCGCGAGGTCAACTCGATCCCGATCGGCAAGGACGACGACGGCGCCGAGATCGTCGTCCGGGTCGGCCGCTACGGCCCCTACGTGCAGCGCGGCGAGGATCGGGCGAGCGTCCCCGAGGACCTGCCGCCCGACGAGCTCACCACCGCGCAGGCCGTCGAGATGCTCGAGGCCGGCTCGTCGGACCGCGCGCTCGGCACCGATCCCGAGAGCGGCTTCGAGGTGGTCGCCAAGGCCGGCCGCTACGGCCCGTACGTCACCACCGTGGTGCCCGAGGGTGTCGACGCGAGGCCGCGGACCGGCTCCCTTCTCAAGACGATGTCGCTCGACTCGGTCACCCTCGACGACGCGCTGCGGCTGCTGTCACTGCCCCGCCTTCTCGGCGCCGCCCCCGACGGCGAGGAGGTCACCGCTCAGAACGGGCGCTACGGCCCCTATGTCAAGAAGGGCAGCGAGTCGCGGTCGCTGGAGTCGGAGGAGCAGCTGTTCACCGTCACCCTCGACGAGGCGCTCGCCCTGCTGGCCCAACCGAAGACCCGGGGTCGTCGCGGCGCCGCCGCGCCGCCGCTGAAGGAGCTCGGCGCGGACCCGGTCACCGGCAAGCCGATGGTCGTCAAGGAGGGTCGCTTCGGTCCCTACGTGACCGACGGCGAGACCAACGCCAGCCTGCGCAAGGGTGACGATCCGGAGAGCATCACCCCCGAGCGCGGCGCCGAGCTGCTCGCGGAGAAGCGGGCCAAGGGACCGGCCAAGCGCCCGGTGAAGCGTGCCGCCAGACGGCCGGCCAAGCGCGCCTGACCCATGACCGCGCCCCGCCGGGTCTCGCTGGTGCCGCCGGTGCTGAGGATCCGGGCCTTCCGCCGGCTCTGGACCGCGCTCACCCTGTCGAGCCTGGGCGACTGGCTCGGCCTGCTCGCCACCACCTCGCTCGCGCAGGAGCTGGTCAGCGGTTACTCCGGCAAGCTCTACGCGCTGTCCGGCGTGCTGATCGTGCGGCTGGCGCCGGCGCTCGTCATCGGGCCGGTGGCCGGCGCGTTCGCCGACCGCTTCGACCGGCGTACGACGATGGTCGTCTCCGACCTCGGCCGCTTCGCGTTCTTCGCGTCGCTGCCGTTCCTGCACTCGTTGCTCTACCTGCTCGTCGCGTCGTTCCTCATCGAGTGCTTCAGCCTGTTCTGGGTGCCGGCCAAGGAGGCGAGCGTCCCCAACCTGGTGCCCAAGGAGCAGCTGGAGTCGGCCAACCAGCTGAGCCTGGTGACGACCTACGGATCTGCCGCCGTCGCCGCCGTCGTGTTCGCGCTGCTGGCGAAGATCAGCCTGTTCGTCCACGGCTCCGCCCCGGCGAACGACTCCACCCAGACCGACATCGCGCTCTACTTCGACGCGGCGACGTTCCTGTTCTCCGCCGGCACGATCTTCACGCTGCGGGAGATCCGCGGTGCGGTCGTGTCGACCGGCACCGGCGAGAGCGAGGGGCTCGGGCGCTCGATCGTGGGGGGCTGGCGGTTCATCGCCACCTCACGCTGGCTGCGCGGGTTGCTGTTCGGCATCCTCGGCGCGACCGCGGCCGGCGGGACCGTGATCGGCCTCGGCCGGCCGTTCGCGGTGCTCGACCTCGGTGGCGGCAACGCGGCCTACGGCGTGCTGTTCGCCATGCTCTTCGCCGGGTTGGCGACCGGGATGCTGGTCGGTCCCCGGCTCCTGTCGGGTTTCAGCCGCCGGCGGCTGATGGCGCTCGCGATCGTCGCGGCCGGTGTCTCGCTCGCCATCAACGCCCTGATGCCCAACCTCGCGCTGGCGATCGTGTTCACGTTCCTCGTCGGCGCCTTCGCCGGCGTGACCTGGGTGACCGGCATCACGCTGGTGGGGCTGCACGTCAGCGACGAGATGCGGGGCCGCACCTTCCCCTCGCTCTACACGCTGATGCGCATCGACCTGCTGCTGGTCATCGCGGCCGCGCCGCTGATCGCCGGCGCCATCGGGTCGCACCATGTGCAGGTGAGCGACGACATCCGGCTGCGCGCGGACGGCGTCACCGTCGTGCTGTTCGTGGCCGGCCTGCTCGGCGCGGTCGTCGGCGCGATCGCGCTGCGGCTGATGGATGACCGTCCCGGCGTACCGCTGCGCGACGACCTCATCGCGTCGCTGCGCCGGGTCGCCCCCCCGCACCAGGCCGGCAGCGGGTGCTTCGTCGCCTTCGAAGGTGGCGAAGGTGCCGGCAAGACCACGCAGATCGAGCGGCTCGCCGACTGGCTGCGCTCGCGCGGGCGCTACGAGGTCGTCGTCACCCGCGAACCCGGCGGCACCGCGACCGGCCGCAGGCTGCGCGAGCTGCTGCTCGACCCCGCGTCCACCGTCTCGCCGCAGGCCGAGGCACTGCTGTACGCCGCCGACCGGGCGCAGCACGTCGCCGAGGTTGTCGGTCCCGCGCTCGCGCGCGGGGCCGTCGTCATCAGCGACCGTTACGTCGACTCCTCCCTCGCCTACCAGGGCGCCGGCCGCGCGCTGGCCCCGGCGCAGGTGGAGCGGTTGTCCTCCGTGGCCACCGGCGGCCTGGTGCCGGACCTGACGGTGCTGCTCGACGTCGACCCGGTCCTGGGTCTCGCGCGTGCCGACGGCACGCCGGACCGGCTCGAGGGTGAGTCGTTGGAGTTCCACCAGCGGGTGCGCTCCGGGTTCCTGGCCCTGGCGGCGAAGGAGCCGCGCCGTTACCTGGTCGTCGACGCCGCCCTGCCGGCCGAGGAGGTGCAGCGCCGGGTGCGTGCCCGGCTCGAGCAGGTGCTGTCCGTGCGGGCCGATGCGGCGGCTGCGGCCGGCTCGTCCGTCGGGTCGTGGCGATGACCGTCTGGGACGACCTGGTGGGCCAGGAGGCCGCGGTCACCGTCCTGCGCGAGGCGGTCGCCGGCACCGGTATGTCGCACGCCTGGCTGTTCACCGGGCCGCCCGGGTCGGGGCGGTCGGTCGCCGCCCGGGCGTTCGCCGCCGCGCTGCAGTGCCCCGACGGCGGCTGCGGCCACTGCGGCGAGTGCACCACCGCACTGGCCGGCTCGCACCCCGACGTCGACCTCGTGCAGCCGCAGGGCCTGTCCTACGGCGTGGCCGATGCCCGCGCGCTCGTCCTGCGCGCCGCCGGCTCACCCGTGCGCGGCCGCTGGAAGGTGACCGTCGTCGAGGACGCCGACCGGCTGACCGAGAGCGCGCTCAACGTGCTGCTCAAGTCGATCGAGGAGCCGCCGCCTCGTGGCGTCTGGCTGCTGTGTGCGCCGTCCGCTGACGACCTGCTGCCGACCATCCGCTCGCGCTGCCGGCTCGTCGGGCTGCGCACGCCTCCCGCCGCCGCCGTCGCCGCCGTTCTCGTCGACCGCGACGGTGCCACCCCCGAGATGGCCGCCTTCGCCGCGCGCGCGGCGCAGGGGCACGTGGGCCGCGCCCGCCGGCTCGTCCGCGACGAGGGTGCGCGCAACCGCCGCCGTGAAGTGCTGTCCGTCCCGGGCGACGTCCGGTCGGTGCCGGCCTGCTTCGTCGCCGCGGCCAACCTCGTCGACGCGGCGAAGGAGGAGGCGACCGCCGCCATCGCGGAGCTCGACAAGCAGGAGCTCTCGGACCTCCAGGCGGCGCTCGGCGCCACCGACGCGAAGGCGCGTCCGCGCGGAACTGCTGGTGCGTTCCGCGACCTCGAGGAGCGGCAGAAGTCACGGGCGACCCGGCTGCAGCGCGACGCGCTCGACCGGGCCCTCACCGACCTCGCGTCGTACTACCGCGACGTGCTCGCCGTGCAGCTCGGGCTCGCTGCCGGGGCCGCCGAGTCGCCGGTGTCCCTCGTCAACGCCGATCTGGCCCCGTCCATCCGGCGTCTCGCCGAAACGTCGACGCCGGAGGCGACGCTGCGCCGCCTCGGGGCCGTGCTCGCCTGCGGGGAGGCGATCGATGCCAACGTCGCTCCGCTGCTCGCGGTGGAGTCCATGACGCTTGCGCTGTTGTCCGGCTGAGCACCCGGGCCTGCGGCGTACGCTCGGCCCGTGGGGATGATCTGCGCCGTCAGCTTCGAGCGCTACGGCCGGCTCTACTACCTCGACCCGGGCTCCCACAGCCCGAAGGTCGGCGACAAGGTGCTCGTCCCCACCGACTCGGGTCCCGAGGTCGCCGAGTGCGTCTGGGCGCCCCAGTGGGTGAGCGAGGACATCGGTGGGCTGCCGGTCATGGCCGGTCTCGCGACCGACGACGACCTGGCGCGCGACGAGCGCAACCGGCGCAAGCGGGCCGAGCTCAAGGTGGTCGCCAAGCGCCTGGCCCGGGAGCACTCGCTGCCCATGAAGGTCGTCGGCGTGGACTACGTCGAGGCGGACAACCACTACACGGTCTACTTCTCCGCCCCCGAGCGGGTCGACTTCCGCGCGCTGGTGCGTGACCTGGCGCGCGCGATGTCCGGCCGGGTCGAGCTGCGCCAGCTGTCCGCGCGCGACGAGGCTCGGGTGCAGGGCGGCATCGGCCCGTGCGGTCGCGACCTGTGCTGTGCGACGTTCCTGCGCGACTTCGAGCCGGTCAGCGTGCGGATGGCCAAGGACCAGGACCTGCCCGTCAACCCGCTGAAGATCTCCGGCGCCTGCGGCCGGTTGATGTGCTGTCTGAAGTACGAGCACCCGCTGTACCAGGAGTTCAAGGCCGA
>Ga0207652_10000129_pt1 | contig 81999 bp, 76 predicted proteins | sample KBSC63BmetaG_FD_184334 | JGI IMG/M metagenome (GOLD analysis project Ga0207652, IMG submission 184334) | Corn rhizosphere microbial communities from Kellogg Biological Station, Michigan, USA - KBS C6-3B metaG (SPAdes) (version 2) | ecosystem: Host-associated > Plants > Roots > Rhizosphere ... | reverse complement strand
GAAAGCAGCGTGGTGAACGCCGATTGCCGCAGTTGGGACATTCCGAATTTGTGGGTTTGTGATGGCTCGGTGTTCCCGACCGTCGGCGGGGTCAACCCGTCGCTCACGATCCAGGCGATCGCCTGCAGGACGAGTGATCGCATTCAGCAACTCGCCGCGCGCGGAGAACTGTGAATCCAGCAATGCGAATGCAGGGAAGGAGAACGTGATGAGCGACGAACTGGGCAACAGGCGTCATGCGCCGAGGAACGGAAGGTTTGAAGGCAAGGTGGTCGTGATCACCGGCGCATCGGCCGGCGTGGGCCGCGCTACCGTTCGCGCGTTCGCGCGTGAAGGTGCCAGGATCGCGTTGATCGCACGCGGGCAGTCCGGGCTCGACTCCGCGAGGCGTGAAATCGAAAACGGCGGCGGCGACGCCATCGCGATTGCGGCCGACGTCGCCGATGCGCAGGCGCTGGACGATGCGGCCGATCGGGCCGAGCGCGAACTTGGGCCGATCGACGTCTGGGTCAACAACGCGATGGTCACGGTGTTTGCGCCGGTCGACGAGATCGGTGCCGATGAATTCAAGCGCGTCACCGAGGTTACCTATCTCGGCGGCGTATACGGCGCGATGGCCGCGCTGAAACGCATGCGCACCCGCGATCGCGGCACCATCGTGCAGGTGAGTTCAGCGCTCGCGTATCGCAGCATTCCGCTGCAGTCTGCGTATTGCGGCGCCAAGCACGCGCTCGCCGGCTTCGTGGATGCGCTGCGCTGCGAGCTGATCCACCAGAACAGCAACATTCACGTCACCGCGGTGCAGATGCCGGCGCTGAACACGCCGCAGTTTTCCTGGGCGCGCAACAAGCTGCCGCACTGCCCTCAGCCGGTGCCGCCGATCTTCCAGCCGGAAGTGGCAGCCGATGCGATTCTTTATGCAGCGAGCCACCGCCGCCGCAACGTGCCGGTGGGCGCACCGACCTGGCTCGCCGAATGGGGCCAACGCTTCGCGCCGGGGTTGCTCGACAGATACCTCGGACGCACCGCCTGGGGCGGGCAGCAGACGCCCGAGCTTGACGATCACGACCGCCCCGACAATCTGTTCTCGCCGGTGGATGACGACCCCGGCGCGCACGGTGACTTCGGTGCGAGGGCGCGCGGAAGGTCCTGGGCGTTCTGGGTGGAGAAGAACCGCCGCGCGCTGGGACTCGGCGCACTCGCGGCAAGCGCGCTGGGAGCGGGGTTATGGTTTGGCGGCCGAAAAAGCAATCATTTGACACGGGTGAGCATGGATGGACACGGATAAAGCGGGATCTGACGCCTTTCGCTTTGATCCGTACTGGTCCGTGTGGATTCGCGTCGAAGCATGGAAGGCGGGTCTTGACCCGCCGCCACGCACCTTAATTGGAATCGCACATCGGCGGGTCAAGACCCGCCCTCCTTCAAGGAACGATCATGACCATCGGAAGCCGCCACTGGGCGATCGCGGAGGGCTATATTCCGGCGCCCCGCAATGACAACGACGACCCGCGCTTCGAAAGCCACGAAACCGCGTGCCTGTTGAACGTCAACGACGTCGATGCGCACGTCACGATCATGCTGTACTTCAGCGACCGTGAGCCGGTGGGGCCGTATCGCGTCACCGTGCCGGCGCGGCGGACGCTGCACCTGCGCTTCAACGACCTCACCGATCCGGCGCCGGTGCCGCGCGATACGGATTACGCCAGCGTGCTGTTTTCCGATGTTCCGATCGTGCTGCAACACACGCGGCTGGATTCCCGCCAGCCTGCGTTGGCGTTGTTGAGCACGATCGCGTTCGCGGAACGCACTGAGGATTGATCCATGATTCGATGACGCGTGACACCGGGTCAATAACCCTCGCGCATCGGCCGATCGGACCAGTAGTGTTGCTCCGCGTTGGCGCGCGCCCGCCGCGAAACCTGCGGCGCGTCGCCGAGCTTGCGCCAGATGCCGACTTGCGCCTTGTCGTAGGTTCCCCAGCGCGAGCAAAAGCCTTGTTTCTCGTACACGCCCATGAGGGCGCGCGTATGTCCCACCACGAGGAATCGGACGTACTCGTGCTCGTCGGGCAATGACTGCGTGGTGTCGATCCAACTGTTCATGCACTTTTCTCCTGTTCTGGCGCGGCGTTCCGACTGTTTTGCCGCCACCTGAATGCACGCGGCGTGCCATCCGTTCAGCGAACGTGGCGCTTTCCGCGGCCCAGGATATTTGCCATCGCGCGGCGCGTCCGAATGAAGCGGCTACAAGCATTTGCGTACACTGGGTTTGCGTTTCTTCGTGTGACGCGGATGCGGCGACGCCGCAAGCATTTCGAATCACAGCTGTCGCGCGCGGGCAAAAATTTCCCTTGCCGGGAAATTGCTTCCGCAATCAGGTGCATCTTCAAGGCGTGGAACCACCCTGCACGGCACACCCCCGCGGTGGCACGTGGTTTGCTTGCCTCCGGCACCGCGCCATGCGGCCGCAAAGGAGTTCGACATGAATTGCAAGCCCGCTCCCTTGATGTTGACAGTGACCTTCGCACTGACGCTCGGGATCGTCGGTTGCGGATCCTCGTCGAATAACGATCAGCCACAGCAGCCCGCGCCGAACACCACGGCACAAACGCCGCCCCAATCCCCCTACACCGCCGCGCAACCGGCGCCGGGTACCACGGCGGCGCAACCGATGCGCGCCGGTTCTTCCGGCATGGCCGCTTCCAACGGCAGTGCCGGATCGACCGGCATGGGTCCGGGTTTCGAAACGCTGGCCGGCAGCAAGGGCTACATCACGCAGCAGGATGCGCAGCACCTCCCCTGGTTGCAAAATCATTTTTCACAATGCGACACGAATGGCGACGGCCGCATCACGCGGCAGGAATACAGCCGGTGCCGCGAAGGCCAGGCGCAAGGAACGATGCAGCAGCCTCCCACGCAACCGCCCCAAGGCGGATCGTCTTCGGGCTGAATCGCGCACGGACGCGCGCCGCGTGTTCCAAAGGTGGCGTGGTCGCGATCGAGAACGTTTTTCGCGCGACGGATGTTTGGAGAACGTGATGAAAAAGGATGCGGCCAAGGACAAGGCGGCCACCCGACGCAAGTCCTCCGGCGCCGCCCGCAAACAGCGTGACATCCAGCGGGGCGTCGAAGCCAAGGACAAGAAGCAGGCCTCCAAATCCTCGGGCAAGAAGAAGGCGGTGCAGGCCGGGCCGCGGCCGCAGCCGGCCAAGCAGGCTGCGCAGCATCTGGAAAAGCCGGGGCAGGAGCATCAGCTCGATCCCTCGCCGCGCTACTCCGCGCCGTTCTATCGGGGCAGCAGCAAACTCGAGGACAAGGTCGTGCTGATCACCGGCGGGGATTCCGGCATCGGCCGCGCGGTGGCGGTGCTGATGGCGCGCGAAGGCGCCGACGTGGCGATTGCCTATCTCGAGGAAGATGAAGACGCCGCTGCCACCCGGCAGGCGGTCGAGAAGGAAGGGCGTCGCTGCCTCGTCGCGCGGGGTGACGTCAAGGATCCGCTTTTTTGCAACGAACTGGTCGCGAGAACGGTGGAAGAATTCGGCAAGCTCGATGTGCTGGTGAACAACGCCGCGTTCCAGATGCATTGCAAACGGCTGGAAGATCTTACCGACGAGCATCTCCAGGAGACACTGCAAACCAACATCGGCGGTTACTTCTACATGGCGCGCGCCGCGTTGCCGTTCCTCAAGCAAGGCAGCGCGATCGTCAACACGGGTTCGGAAACCGGATTGTTTGGAAGTCCCGGCCTGCTGGATTACTCCGCGACCAAGGGCGCGATCCACGCCTTCACCAAGTCGCTTGCAAAGAACCTGCTGTCGCGCGGGATTCGCGTCAACGCGGTGGCGCCGGGGCCGGTATGGACGCCGCTGAATCCTTCCGACCAGCCCAGCGAAAAGGTGGCCGAATTCGGACAGGACAGCGCGATGGGGCGCGCGGCACAACCGGAAGAGCTGGCTCCGGCCTACGTGTTCCTGGCCGCCCCTACCTGCTCGTCGTACATCAACGGCAGTGTGTTGGAAGTGCTCGGCGGCCCGACGGGCTGACAGCACGCAGGGTTCGCTTTGGTGCAAAGTGCCTGGATTTTTGCTAAAACAGCAGTTGTGAACAAGCGCGCCAAGAGCATCCGGGATGTGGATTTAACATCGGCTTCAAAGGTGCTCGCTACGCTTGGGGATTCACAGCCGTTCGGGAGATCATCAATGCGGGCTGGCGCCGTCACGGGCAACGTGCTTCTGGTTGATGACAATGACGGCTTCGCGCGGGTCGTGGCCGAAGTAGCCCGGCAATGTCGCTGCAAACTGGCACGCGCCGGCACGCTGGAGGAAGCGCGTGAGTTCACCGCGCGCGAAGGTTTCGACCTGATCCTGATCGACATCGAATTGCCCGATGGCAATGGGCTCGATCTGCTGGATGACCTGGAGCTCGACATGCACGGCCGCGTGGTGGTGGTCACCGGTGCGCCCAGTATCGAGAGCGCATTGCGCGTCCTCAAGTCGCCGGTCGTGGACTATCTCGTCAAGCCGGTTGCGGCCGAGCCGCTGCAACAACTGTTTCTGGACGCCAACGATTTTGCCGCGCATCGCGCGGTGCTTGCCGAATCCGCAGGCGGCATGGTGGGCCGTTCGACGGGCATGCGCACGCTGCTCAGCGAGATCGCGCGCGTCGGGCCCACCGATGTCTCGGTGCTGGTGCATGGCGACAGCGGCACCGGCAAGGAACTGGTCGCGCGCGCGCTGCACAGCACCAGCGGCCGATCCGGTGCGTTCGTCGCGGTGAACTGCGGCGCGCTCGCGCAGGATCTGCTGGGAAGCCTGCTGTTCGGCCACGAGCGCGGATCGTTCACCGGCGCGGTGCAATCGCATACCGGTTATTTCGAGCAGGCGCAGGGCGGAACCTTGTTCCTGGACGAGATCACCGAGATGCCGCAAGCGCTGCAGGTGTATTTGCTGCGCGTCATCGAAACCAAGGCGCTGACGCGCGTGGGTGGCACCCGCGAAATCCCGGTGGATGTGAGGCTGGTTGCCGCCACCAATCGCGACCCCCACGCATGCATGGAAAGCGGTGCGCTTCGCCAGGATCTTTATTACCGCCTGAGCGGCTATATCCTCTACACGCCGGCATTGAGCGATCGCCGCGATGACATCCCGCTGCTGGCGCGCCACTTCCTCGATGCGCTCAACCGCCGCTACGACACCAACAAGCAATTCACGCAGGAAGCGCTGATGCAGATGTCCAATGCGCCGTGGCCCGGCAACGTGCGCGAGTTGCGCCACGCGGTGCAGCGCAGCTACCTGCTCGCGGGGGAAAGCAACCAGATCGGCTATCGTCCGGACAACGCGCCCAGGATGGCAGCGAATGTCGAGTCGTCGGCGGACGCGGTGAAATTTGCGGTGGGCATGTCGTTCGAGGACATCGAACGCGAGATGCTGCTGAAGACGCTGGCCCGCTGCGGCAACAACAAATGCCGGGCCGCGCGGATCCTCGGTATCACCTCGAAAACCATCTACAACCGATTGATGCGCTATCGCGCGCTCGGATTGATCGACGACACCGTGTTGGTGAACGAATCGCATTGAGTGCGGCACGCCTTGGCTCCCGCCCGGTGCTGTGATGCGGCGGCATGCACGGCGCGGCAAAAAGCTCGTGTCGTTGGCGGCCAACCTTGGTCACCCTGCGCGATTTCATGTGCTGCTTCGCCCTGGGCCGGGCGGCGCTCGCACACGCCCGTGGGCGAGCGTTTCTCCCGTGATGTCGCCGTGACGGAAACGCGAAAAATAATTCCATCTTCCGCCCGGTTGGTAAATCCTTTCCGTATCCGGCGCTGATCCGCACACTTTCCCGGCATCGATTCAACACCCCCCCTGTGGGGTGATCAACCCGTGAAAGCCGCGCCCCCGCTTGATTTCAGGTGCTCCGTTCATCGGCCATTCGCGTTTGCGAAGGGTTTGGCATGCAGCTTGCTCTATACGGGGCGCCGCGACTGAGCGGCGGAAAGCCGATCAGAAAGGATTCGATCGAACGGGTTCAGCTCGCCGGCAACGGAATTGCCGGCAGCGATGAGGAAAGGGCACCGAGAACCTTGACGATCATCGAGCCAATACTGCCCGAGCAAAACCCGACGCAAGCGCGACCGCTGACGAGTCGATCGCACGTGCGACCAGCACTTTCCGCTTCTCAGTCGTGGTCTCCTGGACACCAAAGTGAACCCAATAGCGTGCGAACCCGATGATCACCGACACCGGATTGCAATCAATGGAACGGGCGCCGGGTGATCCCCGGGAAATGGATGAAGCGCGTCGATCGACGCACCGCGATTTGCGGCATGCGTTGGCCGCGGAACGCGTACGCATCCGCCACATGTGCAAGGCGCTGGGCTGCACCGAGGACGCCAGTCTGCGCACGCGTTGGCAGTCCGAGATGGCGGACAGCCTCACTCGCGTGCGGGACATCGAGCAGACCCTTCGCTCGAGCGTATCCCAAGCCGACCAGCACGCGGCGGACATGGTGGACGAGTGCTTGCTGGCGGCCATGGAGCTGGCGCGAGCCAATGGCGATTCACGGGCCGCGGAAACGGTCGCGATGGAGTGCATGGCGCTGGTCGATTTGCGCTGCATGCGCATCCAGCAGGGCCATGTGGGCAAGGACGCCGCCTGGATGGGACCCTCGGGCGGTGGAATTCACTACACGGAGCAGAATCTTCATGAGAAATATCAGTGACGTGATGACCGAAGACGTTTACCTGGTCACCCCGGAACAGACCATCGCCGAAGCCGCGCTGCTGATGCGCGAAAAGGATGTGGGAAGCGTCGCGGTACAGAGCGACGACAAACTCATCGGCATGTTGACCGATCGCGACCTCGCGATCCGTGCGGTGGCCGACGGCATGGACCCCGGAACGCGCGTGCGCGAAGTGATGACCGAAGGCGTGAAGTATTGTTTCGAGGACCAGGAGCTGGATGACGTGGCGTCCAACATGGCCGAGCTGGAAATACGCAGGTTGCCCGTCGTCAATCGCAACAAACGTCTGGTCGGTTTCGTTTCCCTCAGCAACGTGGCCGACGCGGAGGAAACCGACTCGACCCGGGTGTTGCTGAGATCGGTGGCTTGTCCGCACTGATCTGTCGCGATGGAGCAGGCACGCAAACCGTTTCGCCCACCACGGCATCGCAGCATCGAGGAGTTGTCGTCATGCCAGAAACCATATCGTTGCGCTTGAGTGGCGACGAAGCGGGAATCGGCGCGATGCTCGCCGCCTTGCGTGGCATGCCGGACGTCGACAACGTGCTGGAACTCGGGCTGGACGTGCCCGGGCAGGGCGATGACTCCGGCTCGATCGGGTTGCCGGGACAGGGCGATGATTCCAGTTCCCTCGGGTTGCCTTCCGATGAGGGCAGGTCGGAGGTGCAGGACATACGGCTTCGCATTCCCAGCTCCGTCGCCTACGACCACGTGCATGGCCGCATCGAGATGCTGGCAGCGGGCGCGGGCGTGGTCGTGGAATGGCTGGACGGAGAGTGATGAAATGAACGCTATCGAAGTCATGGTGGGGCAGCGCCGCAACCCGCACCTCGGAGGCGAGATGGAAACACAAGATTCGTCAGCAGGCGGCGGGGCCGTGCACACGTCCGTCCACGCATCGCCGTCCGGGCAAGCACCGGTCGAAAGCCTGGACCAGATCCTCGGTTCCATGGTGCATGCCATTTCCAATTCGCTCAACTCGGTGATGGCGGCTTCGCAGCTTGCGAACCTGCTGATCACGCAGGGGCGGCTGGAAGAGGCAAAGGCATCGCTGGACCGGGTCGAGGAGGAATGCTCCCGCACTGCGCGGTTGCTGCGCGACGGCCGCAACCTCGCCACCCTGCGGGTACCCGAGCCACTCGATGGCGTGGATGTGCCCAGCTTGCTGGCTTCGTGCGCCGCGGCATGCACGGACCTGGGTGACGTGCGCGTCGACTGCGACGCCGATCTTCCGCTGGCCCACGGCCAGGCGGATGCGTTGAAACGCCTGTTCGTCGAGATCCTGGATAACGCGTTTCAGTTCGGCGCACACAATATCCAGGTTTCCGCGAAGGCCGATCGTGGACAAGGCACCATCCGAATCGAGTTCCGGGATGACGGGCCCGGCGTGCAACTCCAGCCGGCCACGCTGTTTGAATCCTTCGTGACGTCCGAGCCTGCGGAACACAGCGGACTTGGGCTTGCCATCGCGACGCAGATCGCCGCGGCGTACGACGGCGCCATCGGGCTGGACGACTCGCAGGACGGCGCCGTGTTCTGGGCTCGACTTCCGCTGGCGTCGCCGTGACGCAGCTTCCGACACCCCTGCAACCGGTGATTTGAAGGAGTACCCAAATGATAAGCAACGACAGAATCATGGAGGAGTGGACGAACATTCCGGACAGGATACGGCGGCGTTGGCGCAAGCTGACCAACGAGGACGTGCGACGCCCCGATGGCAGTTCGGAATACCTTGCGGAACGGTTGCAGCAACGCTACGGCGTGGATCGGCGCGAAGCCTTCCTGCAGGTATACGAATTCGAGAGCGAGCTCTAAGGCAGGGAAGGGTGTGCTGGGCCGAATCGGCGACCCCATCGTGGTCGAAGGGAGAACGTGATGGACGAGGACAGGATCAAGGGACAGTGGAAGCAACTGCGCGGCAAACTGAAAACGCGCTGGGGCAAGTTGACGGATGACGATCTGGATGTGGCTGACGGCAACGCCGACTACCTCGCGGGCAGGCTTCAGGAGCGCTACGGCATTGCCAAGGATGAAGCCCGGCAGCAGCTGCGCGATTTCGAACGCGGCATTTGATCGTCGGCGCGGCGCGGAAGGTCAGGCTTCCGCGTCGCGCAGGCAAACGGAAGCGTCGTTCTCCCTCGGCGCTTCCTCGCGGTTCCATGGAGGGACCGCGTCGGGCCGGGTACATCTCCCCGTACCTTGGCCCGCAGCCCGAGCACGCCTTCGGCGCGCACGGGTCACCCCGGGCGGCAACAAGGACGCAACCGCCCGGGGCTTCATGCACCATGCTGCGTTCGAGAGGTGAAACGACCAGAACTGGAGGATGAAATATCGGGAACGGGATGCGCGGGACCTGGGCTTCACCACACGTCCCGATTGCCAGCAACGCAAGGCGCAACAAGGAGCACACCATGCTTTACTACGCCATCGTTTTTCTGATCATCGCACTGATCGCAGGGTTCTTCGGCTTTTTCGGCGTCGCCGGTCTCGCGGCGGGAATCGCCAAGATCCTGTTTGTGATCTTCATCATTCTGTTCATTGTTTCCCTGATCTTCGGACGCCGCCGCTGACGCGGCGTTGCAGATCCGACCACTGTTCCACGTTGCACATCTCATTGGAGTCGAACGGCATGGACGCCACCCAACTACTCACGAAAGACCATCAAAAGGTTCGCAAGCTGCTGAAGGAACTCAGCGCAACCAGCGAGCGGGCGAGCAAAACCAGAACGGAACTGCTGGAGAAGATCGCGCTCGAGTTGAAGATCCACACCACGATCGAGGAAGAAATCTTCTACCCCGCCTTCCGGCAGGCGCGCGACGACTCCGAGAACGAAAAAATCTACTTCGAGTCGCTGGAGGAACATCGCGCGGCGGGGGACCTGGTCCTGCCGGACTTGCAGAAGACGCCCGTGGACTCGGAAAAATTCAGCGGCCGTGCCAAGGTTTTGAAAGAATTGATCGAGCATCACGCCGACGAAGAAGAAGAAGAAATGTTCAAGCGCGCGCGCAAGTTTTTTCCCGAGGACGAACTGGAGGCGTTGGGTGAGCAGTTGGAGAGGCGCAAGAAGGAATTGATGCGGGAGTTGGCGTCCTGAGGCACCGCTCTCCGCGCGCACTTCTCCGGCCGTTAGCTGCATCTTCCGATGCTTGGAACGGCGGCTAGTGGCTTTCCGGTGACGCAGTCGATGGCTGCGGTTGTCGCTGCGGCGTTGTTCGCAGCCACTGCTCGATGCCGCCAATGAATTGCAGCGCGGCCCGATTCAGCGCCTTCACGCCGCCTTCCGCGTCGGCCGTCGGCGCGGGAGTCCGGATGCGGAAGTGCTTTTGCGCGAAGGCGCTGCCGTCCCGGTTGTCGACCAGCGTCGCGGTCGCATCGAGTGCGCCGTAACTCTGCCGCGGACTCGTGAACGTCTGGCTGAAGTTATCCAGCCGGACGTGCAAACTGAAGTCCGTGCGCGCGGGACCGGTCGGGCCGATGACTGCCCGCCACGCGTTCCCGTTTGCGAGCGCGTTCCGGATCATGGGTTCGAGCAGCCGCGCAGGCGGCGTTACCCAATCCGATTGCGCGTATGCGGCAATGCGGTTGTCATGCCGGTAGTCGAGCCGGTAGTACAAATCCGTTCCCTGCAGCCAAGGTGCCACGGCGATGCGCGCGACCTGCAGCGTCGCATTCCATTCCGGCGTGCCCGAGTTCTGCAGCGCCGGCGAAGGGGTATCGACAAGCGTGTAATGCTCGGGAAATGTCTGCCGTGACGAGAGCTGCGCACAACCGCCAAGCACCACCATGCACGCGCCGAGGGCGAGCCAGTTCCGCATCATGGCCGATGGTCCTTCTTGCTGCTGCCGCCGAAACCAGGCTCTCCGGGGCCGGGGGGGCGCCGGGGTGGACCGAAAATCAGGCTTTGCGGCTTGGCTTTCAGTTCGCGCAGGATTTCATCCAGTTGTTGCGAGGTGCGCAGCAGGCTTTCACTGAGCGCGTCGAAACCCGGCACGGTCTGGCTTCCGAGTTTGTCGCTCAATTGCCGGCTGGATTGCGCGAGTGCCTGGATCGATGCCTCCAGCTTCGCGGCGTCGCGCACCGGTGTTTGCGCGTCGCGCACCAGAGCGTCCGCGTGCGTGATCAGCGCGTGGCTTTGCACCACGCTGCGCTGCACGTTGTCCAACAGCGCGGGCAACTGCATTTCGATCGCGGTGAGCTTGCGTGTGGCCGCGTCGATCTGTTGCAGCGACGCGGCGATGTGCTCGCGGTTGTTTTCATCGAGTACCTGGCGCGCGCTGGCCAGCACCTTCTGGAGATCCTGCATGTCCTTGCGGGCGGAGCTTGCAAGGAAATCCAGCAGGCTCTGGCGCATCGGAATGCGTGCCGGATGCTTGTCGCTGGTGGCGAGCGGCGCTCGGCTGCCCTTGCCGAGCTTGAGTTCCAGCACGCTGCCGCCAGTCAGCCCCTGCATTGTTATCACCGCATAGGTCGCATGGGTGACGAAGGCATCGCGCTTGAGCTGCAGGCGCATCACGACACGGGAACGATCGTCCGGATCGAACCCCAGCTTGGCGATATGGCCGACCACAAGGCCCTTGAAACGCACCTCCGACTGCTCCGCCAAGCCGCCCACCGATTGTCCAGTGACGATTTCGTACGCCAGCGGCTCGTCCTGACGATCGGCCAGCCAGTAATACACCAGGAGCGCGCCCGCCGAGAACACCAGCAGGAAGCTGACAGCGATGATGGCGTGCGCGCGGTTCTCCATGACTAATGGAACTCGGCAAGGGATTGCAGCCGGTTTTCGCCTTTGCGTGCGCGGAAGAAGTCGGCGATGAAGGGATGCTGGAAGTGTGCGACTTCCTCCAGACGGCCGACGGTGACCAGTTTCCCGTCCGCCAGCACCGCGATGCGGTCACTCAGCGCGGCCACACTGTAGATGTCGTGGGTGATCATCACCGCGGTCAGGTTCAATTCCTTGTGCAGTTCCGCGAGCAGCGTGTCGAATCCGGACGCGGAGCCCGGATCGAGACCGGATGTCGGTTCGTCCAGGAACAGCAATTCCGCTTCCAGCATCAATGCGCGCGCCAGCGCTGCGCGCTTGGCCATGCCGCCGGAGAGTTCGTACGGATATTTCCACGCGTCTTCGGGGGCGAGCCCGACCATGTGCAGCTTTAGCGCAATGCCTTCGCGCAGCACGTCTTCGTCGACGTGGATGCCTTCCTTGCGCAATTCGCGCACCGGAAAGGCGAGGTTGTCGTAGACGTTCATCGCGCTGAACAGCGCCGCTTGCTGGAACAGCACGCCCCACCGTCGCCGCAGCAGGCGCGCTTCCCAGGTTTCGAGCTCGTCGAGCGTTTTCCCGAACACGCGGATGGAGCCCTGGCTCGGCCGCCGCAGGCCGATGATCTGTTGCAGCAAGATGGTCTTGCCCGAGCCGGACGCGCCGATCACCGTCATCATTTCGCCGCGCGCGACTTCGAGGTCGAGACCGCGATGGATCGGCTGGCCGCCGAGCCGCGAATGCAGGTTCTCCACCTGGATGACCGCCGCATCGGTTTCGGAGTCGACGGCGTTCATCGATGTCCTCACAGGAGACCGACGTGCGTCATCAGCGCGCCCGCGCTCGCGTCGAACAACAGGATCAGGGTCAGGCTGGTCACGACCGACGAAGTGGTGTTGCGGCTCAACGCGCTGGTGTTGGGGGAGGCATGCATGCCGAAGTAACAGCCGACCACCGCGATCGTCACACCGAACAGCGCGCCCTTGCCGAGGCCGATCCAGAAATTCACGATCTGTACCTGGGCGGGCAGTTGCGCCAGGAACTGCCGGTAGCCGATGCCCAGATCCGCCTGCGCGGTGACGGCTCCGCCCATCAGCGCGGCGAAATCCGCCCACACCACCAGCAGGGGAAGGCTGATGCAGGCGCCGGCCACCTGTGGCAACGCCAGTCGCAAGCTGGGGGACGATCCGAACGCGCGCAGCGCGTCGTATTCGCCGGTGAGGTGCATCGCGCCGATCCCCGCAGTCATCGCCGAACCCGAGCGGCCCGCGAGGATCAGCCCGCAGATGATCGGCCCCAGTTCGCGCAACACGGCAAGCCCCATCATGCCGACGATCATCGTCGCGGCGCCGAACTGCTGCAGCGCCATTCCGATCTGTATGGCCATCACCACGCCGATCAGGAAACCCACGCAGCCCAGGAGCAGCATGGACGTCGCCCCGATGTGGTAGATCGCCGCGGTGGTTTCCTTCCAGGGCACCACGCGCGGGTGGCGTACGCAGTTCGCCACGTCCACCATCAACTGACCGATCAGCAACAGGATGCCTCCCGCGGCTTTCACGAAGCCGAGCACGCGGTCGGAGGCGCGTTCGATCGCGTCGTCCAGTCGATGCAGAACCGGCGGATCCGGGAACCGCGTTTCCGCCAGCCATCGGAACCAGCGCCGGTGATGGACATGGCATTCCAGATGTTCCGGCAGTTCGTGGCCCCACACGTCCCAAAGCAAACGCGCGCCGGCGCTGTCGAGCGCATCGACGTGCTGCAGGTTCCAGCGATAGCGGCGCGGTGACTCGAGCTCACCGAGTTCGCGAGCGAGGCGCCGCCGCCGGTCCGCAGCCAACAGCAAGGTCCACGAACCCTTGAGATGGATCTCGCTGTCGGGCGTGTGTTCCCAGTTGGCGTCGGGCTCGGTATTGGCCATCCGTTGCATCCTGCGTGCCACCAGCACAGGATTTAGCGCCCGGCACGTGAAAGCAGCGTGATTCGGCCCACGCAAGTTCACCGTGAGCGCAATGGCGTTCGGCGTCTCGAAAGAAAAAGGCCGATTCCAGAGAATCGGCCTTTCGCAAATGCTTGATGCTGGTGGGCGGTGCAGGGATCGAACCTGCGACTCCTGCCGTGTGAAGGCAGTGCTCTACCGCTGAGCTAACCGCCCAGTGCCCATTGACGGGAACGCGCAAGTTTACGGGCGGCGCAGAATCCGGTCAATCAATGTCCAGGGCCATTGCTACAATCCGTCGATTCGACTCGCCGGACCTCGCCATGGAACACATCCTGCATTCGCTGTTTCATTTCGAACTGACGCCCTGGAAGGTCGTCGGATTTCTCGGCACCGCCATCTTCGCGTCGCGCTGGTTCGTGCAGCTTTACGCGACCCGAAAGCAGCGCAAGATCGTGATGCCGATGCTGTTCTGGTACATGTCGGTATGCGGCAGCATCCTGTTGCTGGCGTACTTCATCTTCGGAAAGAACGATTCAGTGGGAATCATCTCGAACCTGTTTCCGATGTTCGTGGCGCTGTACAACGTCAGTGTGCATCTGCGCCATCATGAGGGGGACAAGGCAGGTGGCGCGGCGGCGTGACCGCAGCCACGCGGGGCACATGCAAACAGGATGGCGGTGAACTACGATCGGTGCGCCTGTCCGCACAGCTCGGCAATGGGGATTGCGTAGTCGCTTGGAGTTTTGCGGCAGCGACGGGACACCACCATCTGAGCAGGAGAGGGGCATGAACGCACAGCTTTCTGCACGCGAATCGTCGCCGGTTTCGCTGGGCGACTGGATCATCACCTTGATCGTGCTGGCGATTCCGATTGTCGGACTCGTGATGCTTTTCGTCTGGGGATTTTCCGGGAGCACGCATCCCAGCAAGCAGAATTATTGCCGGGCGATGCTGATATTCGCCCTGGTCGCGTTCATAATGTTTTTCCTGTTCGCGATGATGGGCGGATTCGCGGCGCTGTTCGCGATGCACAATATGGGCGGCGCGACCTTGTAGACCAGTGGTCGCGACGGCCCGCGCGCGACGCGCGCAGGCCGAACCGCGGGTTCAGTCCGGGTCGTAGTCCAGGTTGGCCGAGAGCCAACGCTCGGCTTCGGGCAGCGTCCAGTCCTTGCGTGCCGCGTAGTCCTCCACCTGGTCCTTCGTGAGCTTCCCGACCACGAAGTATTGGCTGTCGGGGTGGCTGAAGTACCAGCCCGAAACCGCGGCGGCGGGGTACATCGAGAAGCCTTCTGTGAGTTCGATGTTCGCGTTGTTGGTCGCATCGAGCAGTTTGAAGAGGGTGGCTTTCTCAGTGTGGTCGGGGCAGGCGGGGTAGCCGGGCGCCGGGCGGATGCCGCGCCATTTTTCCGCTATCAGATCCGCGTTGTTGAGGTTCTCGTCGGGTGCAAAGCCCCAGTATTTCGTGCGCACCTCGCGGTGCATCCATTCCGCCAGCGCTTCGGCCATCCGGTCGGCCAGTGCCTTCAGGATGATCGCCGAATAATCGTCGTTGTCCCTCCTGAAATGCTCGAGGTGTTCCTCGATGCCCAGGCCCGCCGTGACGGCGAAGCCGCCGATCCAGTCCTGCACACCGGTTTCCTTCGGCGCGATGAAATCCGAGAGGCAGAGGTTCGGGCGCTCGACGGGTTTGTCGGCCTGCTGACGCAGATGATGCAGCGTCACGCGTTCGTCGCCATTGATCAGTTCGAGGTCATCGCCGATGCGCGATACCGGCCAGAAGCCGATCACGGCTTTGGCACGAAGCCATTTCTCATCGACGATCTGCTTCAGGATCTTCTGCGCATCGTCGAACAATTCCGTCGCTTGCGGGCCGACCACCGGGTCGCTCAGGATCGCGGGGTAATGGCCGTGCAGCTCCCACGCCTGGAAGAATGGCGTCCAGTCCGTAACCTCCAATAATTCCGGGATCGGGATGTCGTCGAACACCGTGATGCCGGGTTTCTTCGGCACAGGCGGCGCGTAGGCCTTCCAGTCGAACTTCGAGCCGTTCGCGCGCGCGGCTTCCAGGGACACCAGCCGCTTGCCGGGGCCGCGGTTCCGGTGGCGTTCGCGCACCTCGGCATATTCGCTGCGCACCTTGGCCAGGAAACCGTCCACCAGCGACTTGCTTACAAGCGTTTGCGCCACGCCCACGGCGCGCGAGGCGTCCTTCACCCACACGCAGGCAGTTTCGTAATTGGGCTCGATCTTGATCGCGGTGTGCGCGCGCGAGGTGGTCGCGCCGCCGATCAGCAACGGAATATGGAAGTCGCGACGCTTCATTTCCTTGGCGACATTGGCCATTTCCTCCAGCGACGGCGTGATCAGGCCCGACACGCCGATCATGTCGGCGTGCTCGGCGATCGCGGTGTCGAGGATCTTCTGCGCCGGCACCATCACGCCGAGGTCCACCACCTCGAAGTTGTTGCAGGCCAACACCACGCCCACAATGTTCTTGCCGATGTCGTGCACGTCGCCCTTGACGGTCGCCATCACGATCTTGCCGTTGGACTTGCTGGTGTTGCCGCTCTTCTTCTTTTCCTCTTCCATGTACGGCAGCAGATGGGCCACGGCTTTCTTCATCACGCGCGCGGATTTGACGACCTGCGGCAGGAACATCTTGCCCGCGCCGAACAGGTCGCCGACCACGTTCATGCCATCCATCAGCGGGCCTTCGATCACGTCGAGGGTGCGTGTGACGGTCTTCCGGACTTCCTCGGTGTCCTCGACCACGTATTGATCGATGCCGTGCACCAGCGCGTGCTCCAGTCGCTTGGCGACCGGCAATTCGCGCCACGCCAGCTTGTTGCCGTCGTCCTTGTCCGGCGATCCGCCCCTGTGCCGTTCGGCGATTTCCATCAGGCGCTCGGTCGCATCCGGACGGCGGTTCAGCACCACGTCCTCGACCCGCTCGCGCAGTTCCGGATCGAGGTCGTCGTAGATCGCGAGCTGGCCGGCGTTGACGATGCCCATGTCCATGCCGGCCTTGATCGCGTGGTACAGGAACACGCAGTGGATGGCCTCGCGCACGCTGTTGTTGCCGCGAAACGAGAACGACACATTGGAGACGCCGCCTGAAAGGTGCGAATACGGGAAGCGCTTCTTCAATGCCTTCGCGGCTTCGATGAAGTTGACCGCGTTGTTGGCGTGTTCTTCGATGCCGGTCGCGATCGGGAAGATGTTGGAGTCGAAGATGATGTCTTCGGGCGGAAAGCCGACCTTTTCGGTCAGCAGCTTGTACGACCGCTCGCAGATTTCAAGGCGGCGTTCCACGCTATCCGCCTGGCCCTGCTCGTCGAATGCCATCACCACGGTGGCCGCGCCGTAGCGCAGGATCTTGCGCGCTTCGTCGAGAAACTTTTCCTCGCCTTCCTTCAGCGAGATCGAATTCACCACGCCCTTGCCCTGCAGGCATTTGAGCCCCGCCTCGATCACGCTCCACTTGGAGGAATCGACCATCACCGGGATGCGCGCGATGTCGGGCTCGGCCGCGATCAGGCGCAAGAATTTCACCATCGCCGCTTCGGAGTCGAGCAGGCCCTCGTCCATATTGACGTCGAGGATCTGTGCGCCGTTCTCGACCTGCTGGCGTGCGACCTCCACCGCCTCGTCGTAGCGATCTTCCTTGATCAGCTTCTTGAACTTTGCCGAGCCGGTGACGTTGGTGCGCTCGCCGATGTTGACGAACAGCGTTTCCGGTGTGATGACCAGCGGTTCGAGGCCAGAGAGGCGGGTGTAGCGGGGTGAGTCGTTCATGTGCGATCCATTTCCAAGATCGTCATCCCGGGGCCGCACGCAGTGCGGAACCCGGAATCCAGTGTCTTCGTCGCTGGATTCACGCTTTCGCGGGAATGACGAACAAAAGCATCAAGCAGCTCGTGCACGTGCGGGCAGCTCACGCGGCGGAACACCGCGCACGGCTTCGGCGATTGCCTTGATGTGTTCGGGCGTGGTGCCACAGCAGCCGCCGACGATGTTGAGCAAACCGTCGCGTGCGAATTCACCGAGCGTCTTCGCCATCTCTTCGGGCGTTTCGTCATAGCCGCCCAGCGCGTTCGGCAATCCCGCGTTCGGGTGCGCGCTGACGGCACAGTCGGCCACGCGTGCCAGTGCCTCGATGTGCTGGCGAAGATCCCTGGCCCCCAACGCGCAGTTCAGTCCGATGGACAATGGCCGCGCGTGCGCGACCGAATACCAGAATGCCTCGGCGGTCTGCCCGGAGAGCGTGCGGCCGGAACGGTCGGTGATGGTGCCCGAAATCATGATCGGCAAGCGGCCGCCGAGTTCGTCGAACACGCGCGCGACACCGGACAAAGCGGCCTTTGCGTTCAAGGTATCGAAGATGGTTTCCACCATCACGATGTCGGCGCCGCCTTCGATCAGGCCGCGTGTCGCATCGGCATAGGCGGTTTCGAGCTCGTCGAAGTCCACGTTGCGAAAGCCGGGGTTGTTGACGTCGGGCGACAGCGACGCCGTGCGGCTGGTCGGACCCAGCACGCCGATCGCGAAGCGCGGACGGCCCGGCGTCTTGCGTTCGGCTTCGTCGCAGGCGGCGCGCGCCAGCTTCGCACCCTCGCGATTCATTTCGTGCACGAGATGCTGCAGCGCGTAATCGGCCTGGCTGATCGAGGTGGAATTGAAGGTGTTGGTTTCGACGAAGTCCGCCCCGGCGTCGAGATACGCCACATGGATGCCATGGATGATTTCGGGGTGCGTCAGTGACAGCAGGTCGTTGTCGCCCTTGAGGTCATGCTGGCAGCCTTTGCCGTCGGCGTTTTCACCGGCGTGTTCGTGTGCATGCTTCGCGTCGCAACCGTTCACGAACCGCTCACCGCGGTAGCCGGCTTCATCCAGTTCGTGTTGCTGCAACATGGTGCCCATCGCGCCGTCGAGCACGAGGATGCGATGAGCAAGCGCTGCGTAGAGTTTTTCGATGCGGTCGGGATGCAGGAAAGGCAAATTCTGGTTCATGGTTTTCTGGCCAGCAGACTCAATATTTCGAAATGGGGCGAACGCGCCTCGCGCGAGATGCGTTCGCAGTGCAGCACTTCAAGCCCGGCCTTGCGCGAGAAGCCGATGAGGTCTTCGCGCTTGAATCCCAGGTTCTTGTGGTCGAAGGGCGCCACCGCGGCGCGATGCGCGTGTTTCGCCAGCGTCGCCGCCAGCAACCGGCCGCCGGTCTTCAGGACGCGCGCCGCTTCGGAAAGCGCAAGCTGCGGGCGATCGCTGTAGGTGAGTGCATGCATCATAAGGACGAGATCGAATTTGCGGTTCGCCAGCTCGAGTTCGTGCATGTCGCCCTCGACGACTTCGACGTTGCGGAAAGCCTTGAGGCGCTTGCGCGCGGCTGCGACCACGTTGGGACTGGAATCCACGCACACGATGGAATGCGCGTGCGGAGCCAGCAGTTCGGCCAGCACGCCGTCGCCCGAGGCGATGTCCAGTACGTCGCCGGTTTCGAGCAACTGCAGCAACGTGCGCGCGAGGGTTTCCCAGGTGCGGCCCGGCGAATAGTGGCGCTCCATGTCGCCGGCCACGCTGTCGGCCCAGCCGCGATCGCGCGCGCGCGCCGCCAGCACCAATGGCAGGCGCTGCGCATCGGCATCCAGCATCGCGTCATCGACGCCATCTTCGAGCGCGCGCAGCAAATCCGCCGCCCCGTCGAAACCGCTTTCATTGAACCGGTAGTACGCCGATACGCCCGCGCGACGGTCGCGCACCAGCCCGGTTTCCTTGAGCTTGGCAAGGTGGGTGGATACCCGCGGCTGCGCAAGCCGCAGCACCGACGACAACTCGGCGACCGTCAGTTCTTCGCGCCGCAGCAGCGCGAGCAGCCGCACCCGGGTAGGGTCGGACAACACGCGCAGCAACGCGGTGGCGGAAACCAAGTCGAGCATTCCATCTTTATATCAGGATGAAGAGATAAATTAAAGCGATGCGCCCGGCAGCGGTATCATGTCAAGTTGGATTGCCGCGCCAACCATCGGCGCAGCGCACGGCAGACAGAGGTGTCGCGATGGATTTCGATTTTTCCGAAGAGCAGTTGCAGATCCAGTCGATCGCCCGCGAGTTCGCGCAGAAGCGCATCGCGCCGGTGGCGGCCGATTTCGACAAGTCGGGCCAGTTTCCGCTCGACAACATCCGCGAGATGGGCAAGCTCGGCCTGATGGGCATCGAGGTGCCGGCCGAATACGGCGGCGCCGGAATGGATTCGATCAGTTACGTGGTGGCGATGATCGAAATCGCGGCGGCCGATTGTGCGCATTCGACCATCATGAGCGTCAACAACACGCTCTATTGCAACGGCCTCTTGAAGTTCGGCAGCGAGGAGCAGAAGCACAAATACGTGACGCCGATCGCGTCGGGCGAAGCCATCGGTGCGTTCGCGCTGACCGAGCCGCAATCCGGATCCGATGCCACCGCGATGCGTTGCCGCGCGGCGAAACAGACCGATGGCGGCTTCCTGATCAACGGCAAGAAGAGCTGGATCACCTCTGGTCCGGTCGCGAAATACATCCTGTTGTTCGCGATGACCGATCCCGAAAAGAAGGCCAACGGCATCACCGCGTTCATGGTCGACACCGGGCGCGAAGGGTTCAGCCGCGGCAAGACCGAACCCAAGCTGGGTATCCGCGCGTCCGCGACCTGCGAGATCGAATTCGTGGACTATCGCGTCCAGCCCGACGAGGTGATCGGCAAAGAAGGCAAGGGCTTCAAGATCGCGATGGGGGTGCTCGACGCCGGTCGCATCGGCATTGCCTCGCAGGCCGTCGGCCTCGCACGCGCCGCGTACCAGGCGACTCTGGAATATTCGCGCGACCGCAAGGCGTTCGGCCAATCGATCGGATCGTTCCAGATGACGCAAGCCAAAATCGCCGACATGAAATGCAAGCTCGACGCGGCACGGTTGCTCACGCTGCGTGCGGCGTGGATGAAGCAGCAAGCCGCTAAGACCGGCGCGCGTTTTTCGACCGAAGCCGCGGTAGCCAAGCTCACCGCTTCGGAGGCTGCGATGTGGATCGCACACCAGGCCGTGCAGATCCACGGCGGGATGGGTTATTCCAAGGAAATGCCGCTGGAGCGTTATTTTCGCGATGCCAAGATCACCGAGATCTACGAGGGTACCTCGGAGATCCAGCGCATGGTGATCGCGCGCAACGAGACGGGTCTTCGCTGACCAGCAACGTTCAATGTTTCGGTAGGTTGGGCGGATCCGGACTTTATCCGGGGAAGCCCAACACAACGGTTTTTGGGGCTTCGCCATGCCCAGCCTTGGTAGGCGGGTGCAACTCGCCTGTAGTGGATGCCCCGGTCGGCGGGATGCGCTGCGCTGCTCCCGCCCTACGTCCTGCCGGCGCGGAAGGGTTACGCGCGTTTGCGATGCGGCTCCGCATCCACCGCAATGAACTGCGGATCTTCGCCATCGAGGCGGAGCGCGGTCAACTTGCCACCCCACACGCATCCCGTGTCGATGGCATGGATGCCAAGGCCCGCGAAGCGGCCCAACGCGGACCAGTGTCCGCAGACAACGCGGGTATCGCGCGCCCGGACGCCCGGCACCTCGAACCACGGATACAGGCCCGCACGTTGCGTACCGGGCGCGCCCTTGGCATCGAAATCGATACGCCCATTTGCATCGCAATAGCGCATGCGGGTGAAGATGTTGATGGCCGCGCGCAGCCGGTCGTGGCCGTGCAGCTTCGAGGACCAGCGCGCCGGCCGATTGCCGAACATCCGTTGCAGGAGCGCGCGGTGGCCGGCGCCGCGCAATGCCCGCTCGACTTCGTGCGCGATGTGCAGCGCCTGCTTCAGCGTCCACGAGGGCGCGAGACCGGCGTGCACCAGCGTGAAGCCCAGCTCGGCATCGTGGTGCGCGAGACGCTGGTTGCGCAGCCATTCCATCAGCACGCCGGAATCTTCGGCCTCCAGCACCCGGCGCAGGTCGGGATTGGTGCGCGCGCGCGCCTCCGGGTCGCGTTCGGCGACCGCGAGCAGGCTCAGGTCATGGTTGCCGAGCGCAACCACACAGTGTTCACGCAATGCGTGGACGAGCCGCAGCACTTCCAGCGATTCGCCGCCGCGGTTGACGAGGTCGCCGCAGAACCACAGGCGGTCGGCCGAAGGATCGAAACGCAAATGCTCCAGCAGTCGCTGCAATTCCGGATAGCATCCTTGCACATCGCCAATCGCGTAGACGGCCATGCGCGGCTTCCAACGGATCAGTGCAGGGTGCGCGGGACCGACAGCACGAATTCGGGAATCGGAACCTCGAAGTCGGTGCCGTCGTCGGCGTGGAACAGGTAGGCACCACGCATGGTGCCGACCTGCGTCTCCAGCACCGCGCCGGAGGTGTAGCTGTAGCTTTCGCCCGGCTGCAGGCGCGGCTGTTCGCCCACCACGCCTTCGCCGCGCACTTCCTCCACCTTGCCGTTGGCATCGGTGATCACCCAATGGCGGGTTTGCAGGCGCGCGGGCATCATGCCGAGATTGCGCAGCGTGATCACGTAGGAGAACACGTAGCGGCTCGCTTCCGGTTTGGACTGGTCGGAAACGTAGCGCGCCTCGACGTCGATCTCGACCGCGTGCGGTTCGGGCTCGCGAGGCTTGCTTGGTTTGTCGGTGGTGGTTCGTGGACTCATTGGCCAGCATTGTCGGCGAGTTTCGGTGCTGCCTGCAAGCCGGTGGAATCCACTTGCCGCGCCAACGCGACGAAGCCATGCGGCGGCACGCTCTCGGCGCGGGCACGCGGGTCGATGCCGGAGCCGCGGATGGCTTCCGCGTCCAGCAAACCGCGCAAGGCGTTGGTGAGCGTCTTGCGACGCTGGCCGAACGCGGCGCGCACCACGCCATCGATCGCCCGCGCAAGATGCGAATCCGGGCGTTGGGATATCGGCAGCGGCACCAGCCGGACCACGGCCGATTCGACTTTCGGCGGCGGTCGGAACGCGCCCGGTGCAACGCGCAGGAACGGTTCGACCGTACAGACCAGTTGCAGCATCACCGACAGGCGGCCATAAACCTTGCTGCCGGGCACCGCGGCCATCCGGTCCACCACTTCCTTCTGCAGCATGAAGTGCATGTCGGTGATCGCGCCGGCATGCGCGAGGCAGTGGAACAGGATCGGGCTGGACACGTAGTAGGGCAGGTTGCCTGCGAGGCGCAGCTTGCCGCCGTCCGCGAGCGCGGTCAGGTCCACTTTCAACACGTCGGCGTGGATGATTTCCAGCTTGCCCACGCTGGCGGCCCGCGTGCGCAGCGGCTCGATCAAATCGGTGTCCAGTTCGATCGCCGTCAAGTGTCCGGCCGCGCGCAACAGCGGCAAGGTCAGCGCGCCTTCGCCGGGGCCGATCTCGACGATGCGTTCGTCCGGCCGCGGTGCGACCGCCGCGATGATGCGTTCGATCACCCCGCGTTCGTGCAGGAAGTGCTGGCCATAGTACTTTTTGGGACGCGCGCCCACGGATCAAACCCCTCTCCCCTCGGGAGAGGCGGCGCGCAGCGCCGAGCGCGTAGCGCCGGGGTGGGGGTACGAATACGCGCGATGTCTGTTTTCGGTGAGAGAGTACGCCTGCACGAACCCTCACCCGCCCCTGCGGGGCACCCTCTCCGGAGGGGAGAGGGAACAAAGCCGCAGCGCCATCTCGGCTGCGGCGAACATGCTGGACGCATCGGCACGGCCGGTGCCTGCGAGGTCCAGCGCGGTGCCGTGGTCGACCGACGTGCGCACGAACGGCAGGCCGAGCGTGATGTTGACGGTGCGATGGAAGGCTTCCGACTTCAATACCGGCAGCGCCTGGTCGTGGTACATCGCGAGCACCGCGTCGTAGCGCGAGCGCATTGCCGGCACGAACGCGGTGTCGGCGGGGAGTGGACCGACGAGCTGCATGCCTTCTTCGCGCAGCGCAGCGAGCGCAGGGATGATCGTGTCGAGTTCCTCGCGGCCGAGATGGCCGCCTTCGCCCGCGTGCGGATTCAGGCCCAGCACGGCGATGCGCGGTTCGGCGATGCCGAATTTTGCGATCAGTTCCGCGCGCACGATGCGCAGCGTGCGCATCAATGATTCGCGCGTGATTGCGGCCGGCACGTTCGCAAGCGGCATATGCGTGGTGGCGAGCGCCACGCGCAGTTCGGGCGACGCCAGCATCATCACTACATCGGAGCCGACACGTTGCGCGAAAAATTCGGTGTGGCCCGAGAACGCTTCGCCGGCATCGTTGATCACCGATTTCTGGACCGGCGCGGTGACCACCGCGTCGAACTCGTCGCCGAGGCAACCATCGGCTGCCTGCGCCAGCGTGTTCAATACATGGAAGGCATTACGCGGATCGATCTGGCCGGGCATTTCCTCGACGCGCAGCGCCACCTCGAGCACGCGCAAGGTTCCCGCGGTGCGCAAGGTACGCGGCCTGCCGTCATAGGGCTCGAGCTTCAGAGCAATGCCACATCGACGGGCGGCGCGTTCCAGCAAGCCGTAATCGCTGAGCGCTATGAGGTCGGCGGCGAAGGGGGTGGCAGCCAGCCGCGCCACCAATTCCGGGCCGACACCGGCAGGGTCGCCGCTGGTGACGGCCAATCTCGGAAGATGCGTGGGCCGGTGCGAGCCGGCCGCGGCCGGCTCGGACATCATTGCGCGTCGTTGCCGGCGGTGGCCGATGCGTCGGCCAGTTCCGGAACCCGGATGCTGATGTACGCCGATGATTCAAGATCGCGCAGGAACTGTTCGAAGGCCTGTTGACCCTTCCGCGCGGCGATGGCCTGGCGCGCCTGTTCGCGCTCGAGATCCTTGGTCTTGTCAGCCTGACGCGTGCCGAGCAGCTTGACGATGTGCCACGATCCGTCGGGGCTCTCGAACGGCTGGGTGATCTGGCCCGGTTGCATGCCGGCGATCAACTTGCCGACTTCGCTGCCCCAGTCGCCCTGCATGAACCAGCCCATGTCACCACCCACGTTCGCGGTGGTCGGGTCGTCCGAGTTTTGCTTGGCGAGCGTCGAGAAATCGGCGTGGCCGTTCACGATTTCGCCATACAGCTTTTCGATCCTGTCCTTCGCGCCTTGTGCGGTCAACACCGCATTGGGTTTGATCATCAAGTGCAGCGCGTGGTACTCGGTCACGATCTGCTTGGTGTCGGGCGTGCGCTTGCCATCCAGCTTCAGGATGGTGAAACCCGATGCATCGCGCAGCGGTTGGGTGTATTCGCCGGGTTGCAGGGAATTCACGATCTCCTGCACCGCCTGCGGCAGTTCGTCGACGCGTCGCCAGCCGAGGTCTCCACCATTCAATGCTTCGGGCGCACTGGAGTTGCTGACCGCAAGCGAGGCGAAACTTTCGCCCTTCTTCAATTCGCCCTCGATCTTGTCCGCCTTGGCTTGCGCGGTGGCGATCTGGTTGGCGTCGGCCCCTTCCGGCAGGCCGACCAGGATGCGCCCCAGATGCACCTCGCCCTGCTTGAACGCCGGGCTGGCGATGAGGTTGTTGATCTCCGCATCGGAAGCCTGCGCGGACTGCTGCATCACCTGCTGCTGCATCGCGCGCACCAGCAACTGGTCACGCAACTGCTGGCGGAACGAGGCATAATCCACGCCTTGCTGCTGCATGGCCGCCTGCATCTGCGGCACGCTCATCTTGTTCTGCTGCGCGACATTGGCCACCGCGGCATCGACTTGGTCGTCAGAAATGCGTACGCCGTTTTCGCTCGCTTTCTGCACCAGCAACTGATTGACAATCAGGTGCTGCAGCACTTGCTTCTCCAGCACGTCCTGCGGTGGCAGCTTGCCACCGGAACTGGTGATTTGCTGGGCAACGGTGCCCATGGTTTGGTTGAGCTGGCTTTGCAGGATCACGCCGTCGTTCACCACCGCGACGATCCGGTCCAGCGGCTGGACCTGATTCGGGTTGTCGCCATTGGGCGAAAGCAACGAGGACGGTTGCGCGCTGGTGGGTGGCGGCGCGGTGGGACCCAGCAGTTGAGCGGACGCTGGCACCGCGAAGGCCGCAGCGGCGAGCGTCAGGGCCAGGCTGGCGAGAGGCAATGATTTCATGTTCGTCTTGTGACCGATAAGGGCGGGCCGGAAAGAAGGCTCCGGGAAGCTGCGGGTTCGACAACGCCGGCTGCCGAAAGTTGGTTTGGCCGACGAGGGCCTGGGTTAAGCCACGCAGGAAACTTTGAAGAACCCGCGCGAACTGCCGAACCGGCAGGATTGCCGGTTTGAACGCCGCAGGCGGCCGCAGGGCGAGCCACAGGGGCGTGGCGGGTAGCGCAGCAGGTTGTTCAGCGTTTCCTCATTGATAGCCTAGGATAGCATTTTGCAAGAAAGAGCCGGCGTGCTGGCCGTACGAGCCGACGCCCTTGAACTGGATTTCGAACATGATGGCGTTGTTGGAATCGCCCTTGAAGTCGTACACGTAATGGCGGCTCAGGATGCGGATTGCGGTGCAGCAACTGTCCCATTCGATGCCGGCAAAGGCATCGATCGCGCGCTTGTCGCGCAAAGAGTAGGTGTAGCCGCCCACCAGCTTCCAGGCCGCGCCGACCGGCACTTCCGCGGTCATGCCGGCTTGCTCCAGCAGGTTGCGGCGATAGCGGTATTCCAGGTTGACGATACCTTCGCCCCACAGCCGCCGTTGCAGCCCCACGGTGGAAACGTCCGTCTCGTCGGTGTTCGGGTTCCACTGCTGCGAAGTGGTCAGGCGCCAGTTGTCGCTCAACGCGACGGTGAGGTTTGCGACGTAGTTGGAACCGGAGTAATCCACCATCTTGCCATTGGGGAAAAGCGTTACTTTCTGGGGATCGAAATAGCGGATCTGACCGATGCTGGCGGACAGCTTCTCCACGCCGTTCTGGTCGAGGAAGCGCGTGGTCAGGGCCAGCGACAGGTTGTTCGCGTTCATCTGGCGGTCCGCACCACTGAAGCTGTTGGTGGTGAACAACTGCCAAAAGTCGAACGTGAGCGGCTGGGTGTCGAACAGCGGCAGGTCGTTCTGGTTGCGGTACGGCACGCGCAGGTAATACACCCGCGGCTCCAGCGTCTGGGTGTAGTCGCTGCCGAACAGATGCACGTCGCGTTCGAAGATCAGCCCCGCGTCCACGTCGAAGATCGGCGTGGTGCGCGTGGGGTGATCGCCGCCGCCATGCACAACCGGTTGCGGCAGGTTGTACGCCGTGTAGCGCACGCCGACTTCCGGGCGCAGGAACCACGCCGCGCCCTGCAAGGGCCACGCGAGGTAAGGATAGAAATCGAAACGGTCGCCGCCGATGGCTTCGGGTTTGACGAAGCGCACCGCTTCGGTATTGATGCCCCACTCGGGGCCGCCGGGTCCGCCGATCGGACGGTTGGCGTTGAAGAACAGGCGCGGCATCCGTCGGTAGGGGGCGGCCCTGTCGGAGATTCCCGGCGTGACGATTTGGTACCAGTCCGCGCCGACGCCGCCGTTCCACCAGTCGCTCGAGCCGGTGACATAGGACGACGAACTCAACAATGTCACGGTGGAGGTTGTGAGGTTTTCGCCATAATCCTGGAACCAGGCCTTGTCACTGGCCCGTCTGATGGCAGTAGTCCACACCAGATCCCAAGGCAGCCGGCTCTGGTTGCCGAAGGTGAGGTACCACCGATTGCGATTGGCGATCTTGTCATCGGGCATGTAGTCGAGATCGACTTCGCCCTTGCTGGTGTTCGTGAGGTACCGGAACTGGCTGTCCAGCATGCCGCCGCGATCGGCGTACCACACCGGGGTGAAGGTGGCATCGTAATTCGGCGCGATGTTCCAGTAGAACGGGATCGAGATGAAAGCGCCTGCTTTGCTGCGCTTGCCGAACGAGGGGTACAGGAAGCCGGTCTGGCGGCGGTTGTCGATCGGGAAGCGCATGTACGGCAGCCACAGGAACGGCACGCCCTTCACGCGCATGATCACGTCATGGGCGCGGCCGAGGCCCTCGTCGCGATCCATGGTCATGGTTTTGGCGTCGATCTCCCATACCCGGTTGTGGAGGTCGCAAGTCGAATAGGTGACGTCGTGCAGCTTGTCGCGATCCTGGTCCAGCATGATGGCCTGGCTGGCCATGCCGTTGCCGCGCGAACTCAGCAACTGGTACTGCACGTTGTCGGCGACGCCGTATTCCGGGGTCGTGGTGCCCTTCATGCTGTCGGCCGAGAACAACATCCCGCGTTCCTGGTAACGAATGTGCCCTTCGGCGTCGTAGGCGGTGGTGTCGGCGTTGTAGGTGAGCGAATCCGCGCGCAGCAACTGGTCCAGTCGCTGCAGCGAAGTATTGCCAGAGAGATGAAAGATGTTGCTGTCGGGACTCGAGAAGCGGTCGCCGTAAACCTGCGCCGGGCTTGCTTCGCGATTGCCCTCGGTCGGCAGGCCGGGCTCGTAGAAATTCAGCAGGTCATTCTTTTTGCACAACGCGAAGTCGTTTTTCACCACCGGGCATGTGAACGCGCCGAGCGGGCAGATATCTGCCGAGCTTTGCGCCAGCGCCATGCCGGGCGCGATCGCCAGCGTGATTGCAAAAGCCAGTGCACGCGGGGTCAGCGGCATCGGTCGGCGCGGCACGGGCAATCCTCAAGGACGGAACCCGCGTAAGCTAGCAGAACGCACCCGTTCTGTTGAAACGCCGGCACCTCTCGTTCAGGCGGCCTTCGCCACTTTCACTGGCGCGCAACGCACGTCCAGCCACGCGCGATCCGCGGCATCGTCCAGCAGCGGCGCCAGCCGTTCGCGCACCATCGCGTGGTAATCGTCGAGCCACGCGATTTCGTTCGCGTCCAGCAGCGACGGCTCCAGCAGACGTGTATCGATCGGGCACAGCGTCAGGGTTTCGAAGGCAAGGAATTCGCCGAATTCGCCGTCGCCCGCAGGAACGGTCGCGGCCAGGTTCTCGATGCGCACGCCATGCCTTCCGGGCTTGTAGATGCCGGGTTCGATCGAGGTGATCATGCCGACGTCCATCGCTTCCAGGTGCTGGCCCGAGCGCGGCGGCCGGATCGATTGCGGACCTTCGTGCACGTTGAGGCAATAGCCGACGCCGTGCCCGGTGCCGTGGCCGTAATCGACCCCCGCGGCCCAGATCGGCGCACGCGCCAGCGCATCGAGTTGTTGGCCTGAAGCGCCGCGCGGAAATTTCGCGCGCGACAGCGCGATCACGCCTTTCAGGACCAGCGTCACGTCGCGACGCTGTTCGGGCGTGGTTTCGCCCAGCGCCCACATTCGCGTGATGTCGGTGGTGCCGCCGAGGTATTGCGCGCCTGAATCGATCAGCAGCATGCCCAGCCGCTTCAATTCCGCGTGCAATTCCGGCATGGCGCGATAGTGCGGCAACGCGGCGTTGGCCTGATAGCCCGCGATCGTGGAAAAACTTTCGCTGACGAAGCCGGGCTGCTGTGCGCGCAGTTCGCGCAGTTTTTCGTCCACGTCGAGTTCGGTGAGACGCTTGCCTTCGCCGAGGCATTGTTCCAGCCAATGTGCGCCGCGCACCAGCGCCACGCCGTCGCGACGCATCGCTTCGCGGACATGATTCATTTCCCGCTCGGTCTTGCGCGCCTTGGCAGACGTGATCGGCCCCGCCGCTTCGATCAGCGTGAAGTGATCGGGAATCGCGCGTGCCACCGCTGCGGAAACCTGCGCGGACGAGAGCAGCAGGGTCGAATCCCGCGGCAATGCGCGCAGGTCATCGCCGATCGATTCATAGGGCGCGATGTGGACGCCGTCGTTGGCCAGCGCCGACTTCAGGTCCGCATCCAGCTTCGACGCTTCGACGAACAGCGTCGCGCCATTCGCGTCGATCAGCAGATGCGCAAGAAACACCGGGTTGTATTCGACGTCGCTGCCGCGCAGGTTCAGCACCCACGCGATCTCGTCCAGCGCGGACACGACGTGGTGGGTTGCTCCGGCCCGCTGCATCGCCTCACGCACGTCCGCGAGTTTTTCCGCGCGGGCATGGATTGCGTAGTCGATGGGATGTTCGTACACCGGGGCGTGCGGCGGCGGCGGGCGATCAGTCCAGATCGCGCCGGGCAAGTCGTCATCGACGAGCTCCGCGCCGTGTTTCGCCAACGCTTTGCGCAGCGATCGTTCCGAGGCCAGTGACAACATATCGGCTGCGCACGCGACCTTGTCGCCCACGTGTACGCGCGCACAAAGCCATTCCACGTGTTCCGGTGTATGCGGCACGTTCAATTTCACCAGTTCCACGCCGCTGCCGGCGAGCTGGCGTTCGGCTTGCGAGAAGTAACGCGAGTCGGTCCACAACCCGGCAAAGTTTTGCGTCGCCACCAATATTCCAGCCGAGCCGGTGAAGCCCGAAAGCCATTCGCGGGCTTGCCAATGCGCCGGCAGGTACTCGGAAAGGTGCGGATCGGCGGTGGGCACGATGCATGCGGAGATGCCGCGTTGCTGCATCACGTCGCGCAGCGCCGCAATGCGTTCGGGGATCGTGGTGTGGGTCATGGGAAGCGGCCGTTGCAGGGATGATGTTGTGGAAAGCCAAGCCATGGAAGGCCGTTCTGACGCTCCATGAGGTCGAACGGCGGCAAGCACGGTGATGTTTCGTTACGCAGCGATCATGGACGATCGCACGAAAATTGTCAGGGCAGGAAGCCCGTTCTTGTGTTTCATGAAGCCGGACCGGCTCATGCACCGCGCATGTTTCCTTATACAGCGATCAGGGATGATCGCAAAAACGTGCTCGGTGCGCACTCGCGAAAGCGATTGGTCGTCGCTAGAATGACGCTTTCCATACACGGTCCGACCATGACCTCCCTGATTTTCGTCACCGGCGGCGTGGTGTCCTCGCTTGGCAAGGGCATCGCGTCGGCGTCGCTGGCGTCCATTCTTGAAGCACGCGGCCTCAACGTGACGTTGATGAAGCTCGACCCCTACATCAATGTCGACCCCGGCACCATGAGTCCGTTCCAGCACGGCGAGGTGTACGTCACCGACGACGGCGCCGAAACCGACCTCGATCTCGGGCATTACGAGCGCTTCGTGCGCACCCGGCTGTCGGGCAAGAATTCCATCACCACCGGCAAGATCTACGAGGCGGTGATCCGCAAGGAACGCCGCGGCGATTACCTCGGCGCGACGGTGCAGGTGATCCCTCACATTACCAACCAGATCAAGCACGTGATCGACGAGGCCACGCGCGGCTTCGACGTGGCCTTGGTCGAAATCGGCGGTACGGTGGGCGACATCGAATCGCAGCCGTTCCTGGAAACTGCGCGCCAGCTTCGTATCGAGCGCGGTGCCGACAAGGTGTTGTTCATGCACCTGACCCTGGTGCCTTTCATCAAGGCCGCGGGCGAGATCAAGACCAAGCCGACCCAGCATTCGGTGAAGGAACTGCGCGCGCTGGGCATCCAGCCCGACATCCTGTTGTGCCGTTCCGAGGAGCCGCTGCCGGAATCCGAACGCCGCAAGATCGCGCTGTTCACCAACGTGCCGGAAAACGCGGTGATCAGCGCGGCCGATGCAGACACCATCTACAAGCTGCCGCTGTGGCTGCACAAGGAAGGGCTGGACGACATCGTGGTCGAGCGCCTGCACCTGGATGCGCGGCCGGCCGATCTTTCCCAATGGCAGCGCACAGTGGATGCGGTAGAAAATCCCAAGGACGAAGTGCGCATCTACATCGTCGGCAAATATGTCGAACACAAGGACGCGTACAAATCACTGGGCGAAGCGTTGCGCCACGGCGGCATCCACAATTCGACCCGCGTCCAGCTTGAGTGGATCGATTCGGAGAACATCGAAACGCGTGGCGCCGACGCGGTGCTGCACGATGCCGACGCGATCCTGGTGCCAGGCGGCTTCGGCAAGCGCGGCTTCGAAGGCAAGATCCAGACGGTGAAGTACGCGCGCGAGCGCGGCATTCCGTATTTCGGCATCTGCTACGGCATGCACGCGGCGGTGGTGGAATTCGCGCGCGACATTGCCGGAATCGCAGGAGCGGGTTCCACCGAAAATGATCGCGATTGCGCCGATCCGGTGATCGCGTTGGTGACCGAGTGGACGCAAGGCGCGGGCGAAGTGCAACGACGCGACGAGGCCTCCGACCTTGGGGGCACGATGCGCCTGGGTGCGCAGGAGTGCCGCCTGAAGCCCGGCACACTGGCGCGCGAACTTTACGGCGCCGACACCATGCGCGAACGCCATCGCCATCGTTTCGAGTTCAACAATCGCTACCGTGAACGACTGGAAAAAGCTGGCCTCGTCATCGCGGGCCTGTCGGTGGACGATCTGGTGGAGATGGTGGAATTGCCGGCGCAGAAACACCCCTGGTTCCTGGCCTGCCAGTTCCATCCCGAGTTCACCTCGACCCCGCGCGACGGCCATCCATTGTTCAACGGCTTCGTGCGTGCCGCCCGCGAATACAAGGCCATGCGCGATGCGCCGCGACTGGCGAAGGAAGCCGCTGGATGAAAGTTTTCCCCGTCCTTGGGTCTGGGTCCCGGCCATTCCCTGGCCGGGATGACGATACGAGGGGACTTGCATGAATCTTTGCGGGTTTGAGGTCGGGCTGGATCGGCCGTTTTTCCTGATCGCCGGCCCGTGCGTGGTCGAGTCCGAGCAACTCCAGCTCGATGCCGCGGGACGTTTGAAGGAAATCACCCGCCGGCTCGGCATCAACTTCATTTTCAAATCCAGCTTTGACAAGGCCAACCGCACGTCGGGCACCAGTTTCCGCGGGCTCGGGATGGAAGAGGGCCTGCGCATCCTCGGCGAAGTGAAGAAGCAGATCGGCGTGCCGGTGCTCACCGACGTGCACGAATACACGCCGTTCGAGGAGGTGGCCGAAGTGGTCGACGTGCTGCAGACGCCGGCGTTCCTGTGCCGGCAGACCGATTTCATCCAGAAGGTTGCTCGCCAAGGCAAGCCGGTCAACATCAAGAAGGGTCAGTTCCTGTCGCCGTGGGACATGCAGAACGTAGTGGAGAAGGCGCGCGCGGTCGGCAACGACCAGATCCTCGTGTGCGAGCGCGGTGCGAGCTTCGGCTACAACAACCTCGTGTCCGACATGCGTTCGCTGGCCGTGATGCGCGATACCGGCTGTCCGGTTGTCTTCGATGCGACGCACTCGGTGCAGTTGCCGGGTGGCGAGGGCAATAAATCCGGCGGCCAGCGCGAATTCGTGCCGGTACTGGCGCGCGCTGCGGTCGCGGTGGGGGTCGCGGGCGTGTTCATGGAAACCCATCCCGATCCCGACAAGGCGCTGTCCGACGGCCCGAACGCATGGCCGCTCGGGAAGATGGAAGCGTTGCTGGAAACGCTGATGGCGCTGGATAGCGCAACCAAGCGCGCCGGTTTCCTTGAGGTGGCACACAAATAAATTCGTCATTCCGGGGCCGTGCGCAGCACGGAGCCCGGAACCCATTCTTCGGCGCGAATTGAAAGCTGGATTCCGGATCGCCGCTGCGCGGCGTCCGGAATGACAACGATCACCCGTACTGCGAGTGCAAGTAATGACGACGTTGATCCAAACCCTCCACGCCCGCGAAGTGCTGGACTCGCGCGGCAATCCCACCCTCGAAGCGGAGGTCATGCTCGCCGATGGCGCGTTCGGCCGTGCGATCGTGCCGAGCGGCGCGTCCACGGGCACGCGCGAAGCGGTGGAACTGCGCGACGGCGACAAGTCGCGTTATCTCGGCAAGGGCGTGAAGAAAGCGGTTGCCAATGTCAATGGCGAAATCGCGAAGGCGCTGGCCGGCTTCGATGCCGGCGACCAGAAGGGCCTCGATGACAAACTGATTGCGCTGGATGGCACGCCCAACAAGTCGCGCCTCGGCGCCAACGCGACGCTCGGCGTTTCACTTGCTGCGGCGCACGCCATGGCCGCTTCCCGCAAGCAACCGTTGTGGAAGTATCTCGCGGGCGATCGCGCGCCGGTGCTGCCGGTGCCCATGATGAACGTGATCAACGGCGGCGTGCACGCGGACAACCCGCTGGACATGCAGGAATTCATGGTGATGCCGGCTGGCTTCGACCGGTTCTCCGATGCGTTGCGCGCGGGCGTCGAAATTTTTCATGCCCTGAAGACGCAGCTCAAGAAGCGCGGCATGAACACCGCGGTGGGCGACGAGGGCGGTTTTGCGCCGGCGCTGCGTTCGCACGAGGAAGCCATCGAGGTGATCCTCGAAGCCGTCAACGCCGCAGGTTACGAGCCCGGCAAGCAGATCTGGATCGCATTGGATCCCGCCTCGTCGGAGTTCTTCGAAAATGGCGTGTACGACCTCAAGGGGGAAAACCGCAAGCTCGATGCCGCCGGGATGGTGGGGCTCTACTCCGACTGGTGCGCGAAATACCCGATCATCAGCATCGAGGATGGTTTGGCCGAAGGCGATCAGGCCGGCTGGAAGCTGATCACCGAAAAGCTCGGCCAGAAAATCCAGTTGGTCGGCGACGATTTGTTCGTCACCAATCCGTCGATCTTCCGCGAAGGCATTGCCAACCACATCGCCAACGCGATCCTGATCAAGGTGAACCAGATCGGCACGCTCAGCGAAACGCTGGAAGCGGTAGCGATGGCAGACAACGCCAGGTACGCCGCGGTGATCTCGCACCGCTCCGGCGAAACCGAGGACACCACCATCGCCGACCTCGCGGTCGCGACCACGGCAACCCAAATCAAGACCGGGTCGCTGTGCCGCTCCGACCGCATCGCCAAGTACAACCAGTTGCTTCGCATCGAGGAACAATTGGGCGCCGCCGCGAAGTATGCTGGCCGCAACGCCTACCCGAATCTCAAGGCGCTTCCTGGGTGAGGTCGCAGTCCTTGCTCCGTTGGCTCGCGCTGGTCCTGATTGCCCTGTTGATCGGCCTGCAGATCAAGCTATGGGTCGGCGATGGCGGCATGCGCGATTTGCGTGCAATCCGTGCGCGCGTAACCGAGCAGCAGGCCGACAACGCCAAGTTGAAACAGCGCAACGACGCCCTGCACGCGGACGTCGAGGATCTGAAACACGGCCAGGACGCAGTCGAGGCGCGTGCGCGTTCACAACTCGGCCTGATCAAACCCGGCGAAGTCTTCTACCAGGTCGTCAACATGCCGGCTGGCGCCGCAAGCGTTCCGCCGCCGCCCGCCACCACTGCCCCGCCGGCATCCAGCCATTGACCTGCCGCTTGGCGCGAGGTTGATCGGCTAAACTTGCGTGCTGTGCAGGATATTTTCGGGGTTCGAACCGGCGATGCGGGTGCTGTTGAGCAATGACGACGGTGTGGATGCGCCCGGCATCCATGTGCTTGCCGAACGCCTGGTGGAACTCGGGGAAGTGACGGTGGTGGCGCCGGATCGCGATCGGTCCGGTGCCAGCAATTCGTTGACCCTCGACCAACCCGTGCGCGTGGTGCGCCTGGACGACGGCCGCTACCGCGTGGGCGGCACGCCCACCGATTGCGTGCATCTTGCATTGTCCGGGCTGCTGAATGATGAACCGGACATCGTGGTTTCCGGCATCAACAACTCCGCCAACCTCGGCGACGACGTGATTTATTCCGGCACCGTGTCGGCGGCGATGGAAGGGCGCTTCCTCGGGTTGCCCGCCATCGCGGTGTCGCTGGTGGCACCGGGCGAGCACCACGATGGCAGCGGCCATCATTTCGATTCTGCCGCGCGCGCCGTTTCGTTGTTGATGCGTCGCCTGGTGGTCGATCCGCTGCCTGCGGACACCATTCTCAATGTCAACGTACCCGACCGGGTGTGGAATGAGATCGAAGGGTTCGAAGTCACCCGGCTCGGCAGCCGTCATCGCGCGTCGCCGTGCATTGCGCAACGTGATCCGCGCGGGCGCACGGTCTGGTGGATCGGCGCCGCAGGCGATGCCGACGATGCGGGGCCAGGCACCGACTTCGACGCGGTACGGCGCGGCTTCGTTTCGGTGACGCCCATCCATGTCGACCTGACGCGCTTCCAGGCGCTGGAAAAAGTATCCAACTGGATCGGCGGCCTGACCGCGCAACTGCAGGGAGAGCAGGCGGCATGAGCAAGCTGTTTGGCGCTGCGGCGGCATCGGCCGGCGGGCGTGGGATGACTTCGCAACGCGCGCGCGACCGGCTGGTCGCCACGTTGCGCGATGAAGGCATCCAGGACCCGCGCGTGCTGGACGTGATCCGCACCATGCCGCGCCATCTGTTCATCGACGAGGCGTTGTCGGCACGCGCGTACGAAAACAACGCGTTGCCGATCGGCTTGGGCCAAACCATCTCGCAGCCGTGGGTGGTTGCGCGCATGACCGAACTGCTGATCGAAAACGGTGTCCCGAAACGCGTGCTGGAAATCGGCACCGGCTCCGGTTATCAAGCCGCGGTGCTCGCGCAACTGGTCGAGACCGTTTACACGGTGGAGCGCATCGAGGAGCTGCTGCGCAAGGCGCGGCGTCTGTTCCGCAGCATGAAGATCGAAAATATCCGCTCGCGCCACGATGACGGCCATGTCGGCTGGCCGGCCGAGGCGTCGTTCGATGCGATCGTGTTGACCGCCGCTGGCGAATCGTTGCCGCGCGCGCTGCGGGATCAACTCGTCGAGGGCGGCGTGCTGGTGGCGCCATTGGGACCCGTTGGTGCGCAGCGATTGACGCGCTTTAGTCGCGAGGGCGATGAATGGCACAAGGAAGAACTGGAGCCCGTGAGCTTCGTGCCGTTATTGGCCGGATTGGGTTGAGGGGACGATTTGTTCATCATCCATCCGGCCGATCACGCGCAATCAAACGCAATACTGTTATGGCTTGTGCCCTGATCGTCACATCGCGCCTTTGGGCGCTCAATGGATGATTGCCTGATGCGCCTGTTCCGTCCGCTTTACGAAAAAGCCCTTGAATGGGCCGCCAAGCCGCGCGCCGACGTGTGGCTGGGCGTGCTGAGCTTCTTCGAGGCGTTCATCTTCCCGGTCGCCCCGGAAATCATGCTGGCGCCGATGACGCTGGCGCGACCGAAGCGATGGTGGTACTTCGCCTCGATCAGCCTCGCCGGGTCGCTGGCCGGCTCGATCATCGGCTATGGACTCGGCCATTACGCGTTCCATTACCTGCAGCCGTTTCTCGCCGACATCGGCTGGTCCGTGCACCTGGATGGGATGGTGCAGAAGTTCGGCGCGGCCGCCAAGCAGCATCCGTGGGAAGCGTTCTGGATGCTGGTCGCGGCCGGCTTCCTGCCGATCCCGATGAAGGTCGCGAGCTGGGCATGCGGCATCGTCGGGATGCCGATGCTGCCGTTCCTGGCGGGAATACTGATCGGCCGCGGCAAACGCGTGTTCCTGGTGGCCGGCGTGATCCGGCTCGGCGGCGAGCGCGCCGAGCGGGCGTTGCACAAGCACATCGAAACCGCGGGTTGGGCGATCGTCGCGATCATCGTCGTGCTCGGGTTGTATTTCTACCTGCGGTAGGTTGGGTCGATCCCGGACTTGTTTCGGGAGCCCAACAGGCCATCGAATTGGTGCGGAATGAACCGCGATGTCGTTGGGCTTCGCTGCGCCCGGCACCAACCTGCAACAGCCCTCCGATGCCGCCTGTTCGTTGGCGGTTGGCGCAGCGATCATGGACGATCGCACGAATCCGGTATCCTTGCGCGCATGATGCAAACGACGCATTTCCTGAAGCCATTCCTCGCCGTCGCCGTGTTTCCGCTGTTGCTGGCGGGTTGCGCATCCACCCCAGCACCGGTGGTCAATCATTCGTTCGGCGGCAGCAGCCCCCAGCCGGCTGCGGAACCGTCGCCGCCGTCACAACCCGCGGCAAGCAACAAGGGCGTTCAGACCTTCGGCCTCGGGAGCCACGTCAATGGCACCGTGGGTACTGCCGGCTACACGGTCGCACCCGGCGACACGCTGTACAGCATCGCCTTCGCGCACGGCGTGGACGTCCGCCAACTTGCAGCGCTGAACGACATTCCGTCGCCCTACACGATCCATCCGGGGCAAGTGTTGAGGTTGAAAGCGTCTTCGGCATCGCCGGTGCCGGTGGCCGGCGCGGCCCCACGGGCCAGCACGGCCACGACCAACACGATGACGAGCGCACAATCGCCGGCACAGGTGCAGCCCGCGCCAACGCAACCCTCGGAACCGGTGTTCGGGCCGGTGACCACGCAGGCCATGACCGCGAATGGTGTGGCACCCGCCGCATCGACATCGACGACCCTGCCGGCGGCAGCGACGGTGGCGCCGACCTCCACCCCGCCGCCGCCACCTGCGCAGGCACAGCCCGCGCCTGTCATAGCAATGCCGACGCCGCCACCCGGCGCTACGCGCAGCGCGGGCGGCATTACCTGGCAATGGCCCGCGAATGGCAAGATCGAGGGCGGGTTCCAGTCAGGCAGCGGCGGCGATGGCGCAGGCGTCGACATCGCCGGCAATGTTGGCGACCCAGTGCGCGCGGCCGCCTCCGGCACCGTGGTGTACAGCGGCAACGGGCTGATCGGTTACGGCGAGCTGATCATCATCAAGCACAACGACACGTATCTTTCCGCTTACGGCCACAACAGCAAGCGGCTTGTGAAGGAAGGCGACCGAGTCAACGCCGGGCAGGAAATCGCGCTGATGGGCGCGAGCGGCGCGCCGCGCGTCGAACTTCACTTCGAGATCCGCAAGGATGGCAAGCCGGTGGATCCGCTGGGCTATCTGCCGTCGCGGTGAACCGCCGGGGCGCATATCCACGTGACTCGACGTCGGCAAAGTAGGGCGGAGTAGTGCAGCGACAAATTCGTCTGGAACGAATTTGGACGCCGTAGGCAGCCCGAGCGCAAGCGAGGGGAGCATCATGGATGATGCGAACAATCCCGCCGGCTTTCGAAGTCATTTCGGCGGGATACGCCGCTACGCGCTACTCCCGCCCTACCGAAGCTTGATCGACCAGGATAAACGCCGCGACGACGTTGCGGCCTTCGCTGGCCAGGATGTCCCATGTTCGCGCGGCGGCGGCGTTGTCCATCACCTCCACGCCGACGCCGCGTTGCAGGAACGCGGCCAGCACCGCTTGCGACGGAAACCGCTGATGCTCGCCCGTGCCGAGCAACACCACGTCGGGTTGCAGTGCGAGGATCGGTTCGGCGTGTGCGGGTGTCATCGCCGTGACATCGCTGACGCCCCAATCGCCGATCACCTTGTCGCGCGCCAGGATGATGCTGGCGGTGAATGGTCGATCCACGATGGTGATCGTGTGCGCGTCTGCACGGCGCACGAACAGGTAGTCACGCGGGCGTTCGAGGTTCAGTTCCACGGTCGCACTACTTCGGCAGCGCGACTTGCGGATTGTCGCTACTGCGCCGATACAGCACGGCGACGTGTCCAATGGTCTGCACGGTTTCGGCGCGACTGGACTCGACCAGCTTGGCGAGGTCTGCGGCGCGCGCGGCGCGATCGTCGCCAGTCAGCCTGACCTTGATCAGCTCATGATCGTCCAAGGCCTGCTCCAATTCCTTCAGGAGGCCCGCGGTGACGCCCTTGCCGCCAAGCAGCAGCAGGGGCTTCAACGGATGGGCGAGACCGCGCAAGTAACGGATTTGTGACGAGGACAGCGCCATGCGTTCAGCGTGGGAGCGGGTTCGGTGAGCCAGTCAGGGTATCATGGACACGAATGTCGTATTGCGTGGAAAGGACGGCGGGCGTGCCGTCACTGGAATATCCCCGTGGCCCGATCCAAAAGCAGCGCGCGGTGGTTGAAAGAACACTTCGGCGATGAATTCGTCAAGCGCGCCCAAGCCGAAGGCTTCCGGTCGCGCGCCGCATTCAAGCTGGACGAATTGCTGGACCGCGACCGTCTGCTGAAACCCGGCATGGTGGTGGTGGACCTCGGCGCCGCGCCCGGCGGCTGGTCGCAACTGGTGCGCCAGCGGCTGGGCCAGAAAAATGGAGCGTGGTCGGGCAACGTTCTTGCGCTGGACATCCTGCCCATGCAGGGCATCGGCGGGGTGGAATTCATCCAGGGCGATTTCCGCGAGGAAGCAGTATTCGAGACGTTGTTGGACAAGCTGGAAGGCGTACCCGTGGACCTTGTTCTGTCCGACATGGCGCCCAATATCAGCGGTATCGAAGTAGCGGATCAGGCGCGCGCGATGCACTTGGCCGAATTGGCAGCAGATTTCGCGGCCAAGTGCTTGAAACCCGGAGGATCATTGCTGGTAAAACTGTTCCAGGGCCGAGGCTTCGACGAGTACCTGCGCGACTTGCGCGCGGGCTTTGCGCGGGTGACACTGCGCAAGCCCAAGGCATCCCGAACCCGCTCGCGCGAGGTTTACGCCTTGGCGACCGGATGGAAAAAGGCGGCATGAATTATTTGAACGTGTATCCCAAACCAGTGGTTCGCGAGATGTCCGCACATGGGCGTGCGGGTCAGGGCGAGGGAACCGCAGCATGAAACCTCCCATGAATGATCTGACCAAGAATATCCTGTTGTGGCTGGTGGTCGCGGTGATCGTGGTTCTGGCTTACCAGAGCCTGAGCCCACGCCTTGCCGGCAGCGAGCAGCAGATGTCGTATTCCGAGTTCGTGCAGCAGGTGAAGAACGACAGCGTGTCGTCGATTACCATCAGCGCGAACATGCCGCCCGTGATCACGGGCAAGTTGAAGGACGGCAGTTCCTTGCGCACCGTGTTGCCCGCGGTGGGCGACAATGCGCTGCTGCCGCTGCTGGAATCGCACCGCGTCAAGACCACCCAGCAGCCGGGTGACAACGGTTTCTCGCTGATGCGGCTGATCATCGATTGGCTGCCGTTCATCCTGGTGTTCGGCCTGCTGTTCTACATCTTCCGGCAGATGCAGTCCGGTGCGGGCGGGCGCGGGGCGATGAGCTTCGGGCGTTCGCGCGCCAAGCTGCAGGGCGAGGACCAGATCAAGGTCACCTTCAATGACGTGGCCGGTTGCGAGGAAGCCAAGGAAGAGGTTTCCGAGCTCGTCGACTTCCTGCGCGACCCGTCCAAGTTCACCAAGCTGGGCGGCAAGATTCCTCGCGGCGTGCTGATGGTCGGTTCGCCCGGTACCGGCAAGACGCTGCTGGCCAAAGCCATCGCGGGCGAGGCCAAGGTGCCGTTCTTCTCGATTTCCGGTTCCGACTTCGTCGAGATGTTCGTCGGCGTCGGCGCCGCACGCGTGCGCGACATGTTCGAGCAGGCCAAGAAGCACGCGCCGTGCATCATCTTCATCGACGAAATCGACGCGGTCGGCCGCCATCGCGGCGCCGGCCTCGGCGGCGGTCATGACGAGCGCGAGCAGACGTTGAACCAGTTGCTGGTCGAGATGGACGGCTTCGAAGGCAGCGAAGGCGTGATCGTGATCGCGGCCACCAACCGTCCCGACGTGCTCGATCCCGCGCTGCTGCGCCCGGGCCGTTTCGACCGCCAGGTCGTCGTGCCGCTGCCCGACCTGAAGGGTCGCGAGCAGATCCTGAAAGTGCACATGCGGAAGGTGCCGGTGGGCGCGGACGTCGATCCGCTGACCATTGCGCGTGGAACACCCGGTTTTTCCGGCGCCGATCTCGCCAACCTCGTCAACGAAGCCGCGCTGTTCGCGGCGCGCGAGAATGCGCGCGACGTGCGCATGGACTTCTTCGAGCGCGCCAAGGACAAGATCATGATGGGCTCCGAGCGGCGCTCCATGATCATGAGCGAGGACGAGAAGAAGCTCACGGCGTACCACGAATCCGGTCATGCGATCGTCGGTCTCTCGGTGCCAGACCACGATCCGGTGCACAAGGTGACGATCATTCCGCGCGGACGCGCGCTGGGCGTCACGATGTTCCTGCCGGAACAGGACCGCTACAGCCACAGCAAGCTGTCGCTGGAGAGCAAGCTGGCCAGCCTGTTCGGAGGGCGCGTGGCCGAAGAGATCATCTTCGGCGCCGAGAAGGTCACCACCGGCGCGTCCAATGATATCCAGCGCGCAACCCAGCTCGCGCGCGACATGGTCACCAAGTATGGGCTGTCGTCGGCGCTGGGTCCGATGACCTACGCGGAGGACGAGGAAGAAGTGTTCCTCGGCCGCTCGGTGAGCCAGCACAAGAATGTCTCGGATGAAACCTCGCGCAAGATCGACGTCGCGGTGCGTGAAGTCATCGACACGGCCTACAATCGCGCGCGCCAGATCCTCAACAACGACATCGAAAAGCTGCACGCGATGGCCGCGGCCCTGCTGCAGTACGAGACCATCGACAGGGAACAGATCGCCGCGATCATGGAAGGCCGCGAGCCCGGCCCGCCACGCGACTGGCATCCGCGCGACAGCAATACCGGGAGGGGCGGTGGCAAACCTGCCACCGCGCCGGGCGTCGCGCCTGCGCCGTCCAGTCATCCTGCCGGGCAGCATTGATTTGCGTTCATCCATGAACGCTGCATTTCCGAATGTTTCTGAATTCGGGTGTCCCTCAATTCCGTGACACCAGAACGGCCATCTATGGCCTGACTTTTCACGAAGCTGTGCGTTCATCCCTGAACGCTGCATTTCCGAATGTTTCTGAATTCGGGGTGTCCCTCAATTCCGTGACACCAGAACGGCCATTCTTGGCCTGAATTTCCCTCGACAGCCGCTTCGATTCAGCGCTTTGCCAGGAGATTCGGGCGGATCGGTACAGACTGGGATTTGGTCGGCTCTTGTTGACTCTTCGCGGGCTGATCCGGCAAGGCTGCCTTGGGGTGGCTTTGCCGTTTCCCGATGCCGCTCATGTAGTATTTTCGCAACGGCACGCATAGTGCAACACGACACGGTTGCCAGCCCACCGGCTGGGTCGAAGCCGCCCATGAGTGACTGGATCGGGCTCCTGAAGAGGTCCTTCGCCGAATTCCGCCGCCGGCGGGTATTTCGCGTGGTCGCGGTCTACGTGGTGACGGGTTGGATACTGATCCAGCTTGGCAGCGCCACGTTCGAGCCCATCGGCTTGCCGCCCTGGTCCATGCGGCTGCTGTTGGTGCTGCTGGTTGTGGGCTTCGTACTGGCCTGCATCCTGGCGTGGGTTTACGACATCGGCGTGCACGGCATCGAGCGCACCGCGCCAAGTGCGCGGGCGCTGGCCACTGCAGCCGAGCCGGTGCCCGATACTTCGGTGGCGATCCTTCCGTTCACGGACTTCAGCGAAGCCAGGGATCAGGCCTATTTCTGTGATGGCTTGGCCGAGGAAATCCTCAATGCGCTCTCCGCGATCCGCGGCCTGCGGGTGGCGTCACGCACATCCTCGTTCCGCTTCCGCGACAGCGATGCGGATGCGCGCGAAATCGGTCGGGCGCTGAATGTCGCCGCGATCATGGAGGGCAGCGTGCGCAAGGCAGGCGATCGCGTCCGCATCACCGCGCAACTGATCGATACGGGCAACGGCTATCACCTCTGGACGGAGACCTTCGACCGCAGGCTTCAGGACATTTTTGCGATCCAGGAAGAGATTGCGCTCAACGTGATGCAGGCGCTGCGGGGCTCGCTGAAGGGCGCCGCGGCACTCGAACTGTGCCGATGCACGCCGCCGCGCGACATGCGCGCCTACGAGTTTTATCTGCGCGGCCGGCAGATCCATTCGGTGAAGAGCAGCGACAACTGGACCAAGGCTCCGGAGATGTTCCGGCGCGCGATTGCGCTTGACCCCGAATTCGCGCAGGCCCATGCGGGGCTGGCCGATTCGCTCGCGCAGTTGCTGATGTGGAGGATCATCGACCCGACCGGTGTGCTCGAAGAGGCGCTCGTGGCGGCCAAACGCGCGCTCGACCTGGCACCGAAGCTCGCCGAAGCGCACGTCGCGCACGCCAATACGCTGTCGCTGGCGTGCGACGATGGCGGTGCGGTCGCGGCATTCGAGCGCGCCATCAAACTCAATCCGGAGCTCTACGAGGCACACTACTATTTTGGCCGTCATCTCTACGCACACGGCCAATATGCGCGTGCAATCGAGGAATTCGAGGCGGCGCACCGGGTGCGTCCGGACGAATTCCAGGCCTTGTCGCTGGCATCCAATGCCGCCGACTCGCTGGGAGACACGGCGCGCGGCGACGCACTGACCCGGATCGCGCTGCCCTCGGCCCTGGCCGAAATCGCGGCCGACCCCGAAAACGGCCGTGCGCTGTACCTGGCCGCAGGCATGCAGGTCCGTCTGGGCGACATCGAAGGCGGGCGTCGCAACATTGAGGCTGCGTTGCGCCTGCAGCCGGACGATTTCGGCACGCTCTACAACGCCGCCTGCACCTACACGCACATGGGTGAGAACGAGCGTGCGTTGGACCTGCTGGAACGCGCGGTAGCGACCGGCAGCGGATTCCGCGACTGGCTGGAGCACGACAGCGATCTCGATGGCCTGCGTGGGCTAGCGCGCTTTCGAAGCATCCTGGCGCGGCTGGACGAGAGGACGCCCCCTGCGTCCTGATACAAGGCGCCGCACCCTCCTCGCAGCTCTATTTCCAGCTCCTGCCCGAGACCCGCGCGTCCGTGGTGCTTGGCTGCTCCGCCTGAATGCCACCCACCCGGTGTTGCCCTAAACTGCGCCGATGTTCGAAACCGTTCCCACGCTCGAGTGTGCCGGGCGCATCTTGCGATTGGATCGTCCGCGCATTTGCGGCATCCTCAATCTCACCGACGACTCGTTTTCAGGCGACGGCCTGCGGGACGATATCGACGCCGCGGTCGCGCAGGGCGTCGCGATGGTCGAGGCAGGCGCGGACATGCTCGACGTCGGCGCGGAATCCACGCGCCCCGGCGCGACGCCAGTCTCCGCGGACGACGAGATCGCCCGCGTGGTGCCGGTCGTCACGGTCCTTGCGGAACGCGTCGGGGTGCCGATTTCCATCGACACATCCAAGCCGGAAGTGATGCGCGCCGCGGTTGCGGCGGGCGCGGGGTTCATCAACGATGTTTGCGCGCTGCGTCGCGAAGGCGCGCTCGACACCGCGGCGGAATTGAAGGTGCCGGTGTGCCTGATGCACATGCAGGGCGAGCCGGGCACGATGCAGGATGCCCCGCGTTACGACGACGTGGCAGGCGAGGTGCATCGCTTTCTCGCCGAGCGCGTGTTCGCGTGCGAGATGGCTGGCGTCGGCAAGCGGAGTGTGTTGGTCGATCCGGGCTTCGGCTTCGGCAAGACGCTGGAGCACAACCTAGCGCTGCTGCGCGCGCTCGATCGTTTCCGCGACCTTGCCGCGGGCGTGTTCGTGGGCGTGTCACGCAAGGCCATGATCGGCGCGATGACGGGACGCGGCAGCGGCGTCGATCGCGCGGCCGGGTCTGCCGCCGCGGCGCTGATCGCGGTGCAACGCGGCGCGACGATCGTGCGCGTGCATGATGTGGCCGCGACCCGCGATGCACTCGCCGTGTGGCAGGCCGTGCAGGCGGGCGATGCGCCTGCCAAACGCGAAGTTCGACCATTCGGTTCCCAGCGGTTCGGGGACGATTGAGACGGCCGCTGCGGCCGCGCGGTATGCTTTACGCTTTCCAATTCGAATCCGCCTCGCGCATGTCCGAGCCCCGAAACACGACTTCGCAGTCCCGCAAATACTTCGGCACCGATGGCGTGCGTGGACGCGTCGGGGAATGGCCGATCACCGCCGAATTCATGCTGAAACTGGGTCGCGCCGCGGGCGCGGTGCTCGGCAATGGCCGACAACCATTGGTGCTGATCGGCAAGGACACGCGTGTGTCGGGCTACATGTTCGAGGCGGCGCTGGAAGCCGGGCTGGTCGCGGCGGGCGCAAACGTCGGGTTGCTGGGTCCGTTGCCGACGCCGGGCGTTGCGCAACTGACACGCGAGCTGGGCGCCAGTGCCGGCATCGTGATCAGCGCGTCGCACAATCCGTACCAGGACAACGGCATCAAGTTCTTCTCCGCCGGCGGCGAGAAGCTCGACGACGCGGTGGAGGCCGAGATCGAACGCGAAATCGATGCCGCGTTCGCCACCGTCGCACCCGAATCGCTGGGCAAGGCACGACGCATCGATGATGCGATTGAACGCTATGCGCGGTTCTGCCTAGGAACCCTCTCGACGCCTCCCGATCTTTCCGGCGTGCACATCGTGCTGGATTGCGCGCACGGCGCCACCTACATGGTCGCACCGAAGGTGTTCACCTCGCTGGGCGCCAAAGTCACCCGGATCGGCAGCGAGCCCGATGGTTTCAACATCAACCGCGGGGTCGGCTCGACCCATCCTGCAGCGCTACGCGGTGCGGTGCTCGAGCAGCGCGCCGACCTCGGCATTGCGTTCGACGGTGATGGCGACCGCGTGCAGATGATCGATCGCAACGGCGAGCTCGCCGACGGCGACGACCTGCTGTACGTGCTGGCGCACGACTGGTTGACCGAGGGTCGTCTGCGTGGCCCGGTGGTCGGCACGCTGATGAGCAATTTCGGTCTGGAGCGTGCCCTGACCGGCGCGGGCGTGCGCTTCCTTCGGGCAAATGTCGGCGATCGCTACGTGCTGCAGCAGTTGAAGGAACACGACGGGGTGCTGGGCGGCGAAACGTCCGGCCATATCCTTTGTCTCGACCGTGCCAGCACGGGCGACGGAATCGTTTCCGCGCTGGCGGTGCTGGATGCGCTGGCGCGCGCCGGCAAGGATTTGTCACAAGCACGGGCGGGACTTTCCAAACTGCCCCAGATTACGCGCAACGTGAAGGTGACAGGCGCGAGATCCGTGGTCGGTGTATCGAGTGTGCAGGACGCCCTGGCCGAAGTGCAACGCACGTTGCACGGACGCGGTCGCGTGGTGCTGCGGCCTTCGGGGACGGAGCCTCTGGTACGCGTCACCATCGAGGGCGAGGATGCCGACGAAGTGCAGGCGCTTGCCGCGCGACTGGCGGCTGTGGTCGAGAAAGCAGCGGTGAAGTGAATGGATGAACCGCCCCGCGTCGCAAGCTGCGCGGGGCAGATGCATCCTCGAACCTCACGCCATCTGGCTGGCCGCGAAATCCCAGTTCACGAGGTTCCAGTACGCATCGACATACTTCGCGCGTGCATTGCGATAGTCGATGTAATACGCGTGCTCCCAGACATCGCAGGTGAGCAGCGGACGATCGCTGCCGGTGATCGGCGTGCCGGCATTGGAGGTGCTGACCAGGCCCAGCGAACCATCGGCGCGCTGCACCAGCCACGCCCAGCCGGAACCGAAGGTGGCGGTCGCGATCTTGCCGAATTCGGCCTTGAACTTGGACAGGTCACCGAACGCCTTGCTGATCGCGTCGGCCAGCTTGCCCGAAGGATCGCCGCCGCCCTTGGGCGACATCGAGTTCCAGTAGAAGGTGTGGTTCCACGCTTGTGCGGCATTGTTGAACATGCCGCCGGTGGCCTTCTTGACGATGTCCTCGAGATTCATGTCGGCAAAGTCGGTGCCCTCGATCTGCTTGTTGAGGTTGTCGACATACGCCTTGTGATGCTTGCCGTAGTGGTAATCCAGGGTTTCCTCGGAGATGTGCGGGGCCAGTGCGCTGCGTTCGTAGGGAAGCGGGGGAAGTTCGATCGCCATGGAGTACTCCTTGGAGTTTTGGAAACAGGGAATGGCAGCATGCGTCGAAGCGCGCCTGATACAATGCGCGGTATCCGCACGACACCATTCGTCATTGTAGACCCAACACGAACTTTCGAGCGATTGCGCGGGCGTGCAAGCCGCCGGCGCGATGGCAACAGCGTTGGGCGATTGCTCTCGCGGATGGGAACGATGTCACGACCTTGACCAGCCACGCACACGGTTTTCAAACGCTATGGACGTAATCGAACGCATCAAGCAGACACTCTCGGGACACCCCATCGTGCTGTACATGAAGGGCACGCCCGACTTTCCGATGTGCGGTTTTTCCATGCGCACCTCGCAAGCACTCAACGCCACCGGTGTCGAGTATTTTTCAGTGAACGTGCTGGAAGATCCCGAGATCCGCGCCAACCTGCCGCGCTATTCCAACTGGCCGACCTTTCCGCAGCTCTACATCAATGGCGAATTGATCGGTGGTTGCGACATCGCGCTGGAACTTTACGAGTCGGGTGAGCTGCAGCGGATGGTCGCGGAAGCCGGCAAGCAGACGGCCGCACCGTGACACTGCCCGTCACGCGTCTGCCGGCGGGCTGGACCCCCGCCGCGGATTCGCTGGCGGGACGGGTGGTGTTGATCACGGGCGCTGCGGGCGGCTTGGGCCACGCATCCGCGCTGGCCTGCGCCAAGGCCGGCGCCACGGTGCTGCTGGCCGATCGCAAGGCGCGCACACTGGAACCCGTGTACGACGAGATCGCGGCTCTGCCGGATGTGCCCCAGCCGGTGTTGCAGCCGATGGACTTGCAGGGCGCATCGCCGCTGGAGTACCAGACGTTCGCCGAATCGGTGGAACGCCAGCTCGGGCGACTGGATGGCGTGGTGCACGCCGCCGTGAAATGCGAGGGACTTACGCCGCTCGGCATGCTGTCGCCCGAGGAATGGATCAGCACCTTGCATGTCGACCTGTCTGCGCCATTCCTGCTGACCCAGGCATGCATGCCGCTGTTGCTGGTGCGCGAAGACAGCGCGGTGGTGTTCGTGCTGGACGATCCCGCACGCATGGCGCGTGCGCATTGGGGCGCCTACGGTGTGGCCAAGGCGGGCCTGGAAGGATTGGTGTCGATCCTGCATGAAGAAACCGATGAAACCAGCCTGCGCGTGCATGCCCTGTTGCCTGCGCCGATGCGCACGGCGCTGCGCCGCACCGTGTGGGCGGGCGAAGACCCGGCCGCCGTCGCGACGCCCGAGGCGGCCGCGCAGGCGGTCTTGTATCTGCTGTCGCCCACGGCGCGCGCGGCGCGCGGGAAGGTTCTGGATCTCCGCGGTTCCGGAAACGGCAAGGGGTAAACCGTGCACACGCAGATGACCATTGTGTCGGCGTGCATCACGTTGTTCCTGGTTCTCGATGCGCCCGGCAACGTGCCGTTTTTCCTGACGATCCTGAAGGACGTGCCGCCCAAGCGGCGGCGCTGGGTGATGGTGCGCGAATTGCTGATCGCACTCGGTGTGCTGGTCGCGTTCTTGATTGGTGGCCGCGAACTGCTGTCGGTCATGCAGTTGCGCCAGGAGGCGATCAGCATCGGCGGCGGCGTCGTGCTGTTCCTGATCGCGATCAAGATGGTGTTTCCGCCGAAAGATGGTGGCATCTTCGGGTCTGCCGGCCAGGGTGAACCCTTCATCGTGCCTTTGGCGATTCCCGGCGTTGCGGGCCCGTCCGCGATGGCAACGCTGTTGCTGCTGACCAGCGCCCAGCCGGGCCGGGAGATCGAATGGGGCGTGGCGCTGCTGGTGGCCTGGCTGGCGACTGCCGCGATCCTGCTCGGCTCCACCTGGCTGTTCAAGTTCCTGGGCGAAAGCGTGCTCGCTGCGGTCGAGCGCGTGATGGGCATGTTGCTGATCGCGTTGGCCGCGCAGATGATCCTGGGCGGGGTCGAGGCGTATCTGCGTGCGGGCTAGTGCGATTGTCCGTGAACCCTGCAAAATGGGCGCCCGATCCACCGCAACCCAGACCGGAACGGCCGCCCTTGGCTTATTTTTTGCGATTGTCCATGGTCGCGGTGCCGGTGGGTCGATCGTTGTCGTCGGCCCTTTCGGTCAACCGAAGCCGGAACGGCCTTCCATGGCCCTTCCACGAGCCGCTTCCCAGGGAGGTTTGATCGTGCAGGACACCGCTAAGCCAGGCGCCACCAGACCCGCAACGGTGAACGCGCAGATCGTCCCCGCCGGTACGCTGGACGTATTGTCGCGCAATGAAATCGCACGCCTGCGTGATGCGACGTCATCCGGATTGCACGCGCTGCTGCGGTCGTGCTCGCTCGCCGTGCTGACGTCGGGCGCGGTGCAGGACAGCGCGCGCGCAATGCTGGACCAATACCCCGACTTCGACATCCAGGTGCTGCAGCAGGACCGCGGCGTCAAGCTGGATCTGAAGCGTGCGCCGGCGCAGGCGTTCGTGGACGGCAAGATCATCCGCGGCACCAACGAACTGTTGTTCGCGGTGGTGCGCGACATCGTGTACGAATCGGCCAAGCTGGAATCGGGCGAATTCAACCTCGATGATTCCAGTGGCATCACCCACGCGGTGTTCGACATCCTGCGCAATGCGCGCGTGCTGCGTGCGCGTTTCGATCCCAACCTCGTGGTTTGCTGGGGCGGTCATTCGATTTCGCGCGAAGAGTACGACTACAGCAAGGCCGTCGGTTACCAGCTCGGCCTGCGCGGCATGGACATCTGCACCGGCTGCGGGCCGGGCGCTATGAAAGGCCCGATGAAGGGCGCGACGATCGCGCACGCGAAGCAGCGGCATTACGACAATCGCTACATCGGCCTGACCGAACCCAGCATCATCGCGGCCGAGTCGCCGAATCCGATCGTCAACAGCCTGGTGATCCTGCCTGACATCGAGAAGCGCCTCGAGGCTTTCGTGCGCACCGGTCACGGATTCATCGTGTTTCCGGGCGGCGTCGGCACCTGCGAGGAGATCCTGTACCTGCTCGGTATCCTGCTGGACCCCGCCAACGCCAGCGTGCCGTTCCCCCTGGTGTTCACGGGGCCGGAATCGGCCGCGCCGTATTTCCAGCAGATCGACAAGTTCCTGCGGCTGGTGTTGGGCGATGCCGCCGCCGAGCGCTACCAGATCATCACCGAGGATCCGGTCGCGGTCGCGCACTCGATGCAGCAGGGCATCGAGACGGTTCGCAATCATCGGGTCGAGCAACACGACGCATTCTTCTTCAATTGGGAAATCAACATCGATCTGCTGTTCCAGCAACCGTTCAGACCCACCCATGCGGCGATGGCGGCGCTGGACCTGCGTCGCGGCCAGCCGCCGCATGTGCTTGCGGCCGCCATGCGGCGCGCGTTTTCCGGCATCGTCGCGGGCAACGTCAAGGAAGAGGGCATGGGTCAGATCGAACGGAATGGTCCTTATGAAATCCACGGCGATCCGGAATTCATGCGCGCGCTGGATACGTTGCTGAGGAGCTTCGTGGCGCAACAACGCATGAAGCTTCCCGGCAGCAAGTACGTGCCGTGTTACAGGATCGTGGAGGGCAACGGCGCATGACTTGCGCGGCAGCGTATCTTCGGTGAGTCCGCTTTCGTTTCAGGTGTGAGCAAATGAAGACCGATTCCGACTTGCTTGTGATTGGTGGGGGTTCGGCCGGGCTGGCGACGGCGATCCGCGCGGCGCGGCACGGCGCGAGGGTTACGCTTTTCGAACCGCACGAGCTCGGCGGCACCTGTGTCAATCGTGGCTGCGTGCCCAAGAAGGCGATGTGGCTGGCTGCCGAGTTGGCCGATGCACAACGCATGGCGCAGGCCGTCGGTTTCGATGTGCAGCCGGGTCCGCTGGATTGGGCCACCTTCGTCGGCCATCGCGAGGCATACGTGCTGCGCGCGCGAACGTCATACGCGAACCGCCTGCGCGAACTCGATGTCAACGTGGTACCCGCGCCAGCGCACTTCGTCGAGGCGCACGCCGTGCGTGCCGGCGATCAGGATTACCGTGCGCCGCACATCGTGATCGCGACGGGTTCTCGCCCGCGCGGGCTCGAACTGCCCGGCGGCGACCTGGCGATCGACTCGGACGGGTTCTTCAGGCTGGACCACTGCCCCGCGGGAGTCGGCATCATCGGCGGCGGCTACATCGGCGTCGAACTGGCGGGCGTGCTGCGAGCATTGGGCGCGCGCGTGCAACTGATTACGCGTGGCGGCTTGTTGTCGCGCTTCGACGACGATCTTGGCCGTGGGCTCGGCGAAATGATGCGTGCGGAAGGCATCGGCCATCACGAGGGCTGCGTGGTGCGTGGTGTGCATCGCGATGGAAAAGGCCTGTGGCTGGATTGCTCGGACCATGAGCCCCACGGGCCGTACGACCAGGTCATCAGTGCGATTGGCCGGCTGCCCAATGTCGAATCGCTGCGGCTGGATGCGGCGGGCGTCAAAACGGGCAAGATCAACGAGATCATGACCGACGATTTCGAAAACACCTCGGCCGAAGGTTTGTACGCGTTGGGCGATGTGAACGGCAAGCCCGCGCTGACACCGGTGGCGATCGCGGCGGGCCGGCAACTCGCTGACCGGCTGTTTGGCGGCAGGCCGGATGCGCACCTCGATTATTCTTGCATTCCCAGCGTGGTGTTTTCGCATCCCCCGGTCGGCTCCGTCGGCTTGTCCGAAGCCGAAGCGCGCGAACAGTACGGCGATGCGGTGAAGGTTCGCGCGACCCGTTTCACGCCGATGTTGTGGTCGCTCGCCGGGCGCGAAGGCAAGACCATGATGAAGCTGGTCTGCGCGGGCGATGACGAGCGCGTCGTCGGCCTGCACGGCATCGGCCCGGGCGTGGACGAAATGCTGCAGGGTTTCGCGGTGGCGGTGCGGATGGGCGCTCGCTACGCCGATTTCCTGCGCACGGTCGCGATCCACCCGACCTCCGCCGAGGAATTCGTCACGATGACCTGATGCCCTGCATCGGGGTGCACACGGAATGGCAGCCATATCTGTGCTTGCGTTGCACCTCGCGATCATTGCGTTCAACATCGCGGGATGCGTGCTTGTGCCGCTCGGCGCGTGGCGCGGCTGGCGTTGGGTGCGAGGTTTCTGGTGGCGGTTGGCGCACTTGCTCAGCCTGGTCGTGGTCGCGGCGCAGGCGCTGCTGGGTCACGCATGTTTCCTGACGATCTGGCAGGGTGACCTGGCAGGCGCCGCGCACGTACAGCCGCTGATCGCGGCCTGGGTCAACCGGGTGATCTACTGGCCACTGCCGTTGTGGGTATTCGCGGTTGCTTACGTCGCGATCCTTGCGTACGTGCTCGCATTGTGGATATTCATCAGGCCTTGCTCGCCGTGGCGCCGACGGAGGTCGCCTTGATGCGCCCGCCGGCGCGAGGCACCCGCCGCTCATTCCGACGCGTTACAGTGGCGGCATGGCAGCGCGTGCTGAAGCCGCAACGGGTACCACGGATGGCAAGCGTCTTGCGGAGTGGCTGGCCGCACGCTCGAACGTCACCGCAATTACCGGCGCGGGTGTAAGCACCGAATCCGGCATTCCCGATTACCGCGACGGCGACGGCAACTGGAAGCGCTCGCCGCCGGTGCAGTATCGCGATTTCGTGGAAAGTGAAACAGTACGCCGGCGTTACTGGGCGCGTAGTTTCATCGGCTGGCCGATGTTCGCGGCGGCGCAGCCGGGAGCGGCGCACGTGGCGCTGGCGAACCTGGAACAACTCGGTCGCGTCGCGCAAGTGGTGACACAGAACGTCGACCGGTTGCACCAGCGTGCGGGCAGTCGCAACGTGATCGACCTGCATGGGCGACTGGACACGATTCGTTGCCTCGCGTGCGGTAATCGAACGGATCGCGAAGCGTTCCAGCGACGCCTGCACCACGCAAATCCGGATTGGCGGGTTTTGCAAGCCCGGATCGCGCCGGATGGTGATGCCGATCTGGAAGCCGTGGACTTCGACGGGTTCCAGATCCCCGATTGCGAAGTGTGCGGCGGCGTGTTGAAGCCCGACGTGGTGTTCTATGGCGAATCGGTGCCTCGTGAAACCACGATGGCTGCGCTGGCAGCGGTCGAGCCGGCGGGTGGCGTGCTGGTGGCCGGCTCGTCCTTGATGGTGTGGTCGAGCTTTCGGCTGGTACGCGCCGCGGCGGCGCGGGGCATTCCGGTGGTCGCCGTGAACCGCGGGCGTACGCGCGGCGACGACCTGTTCGATTTCAAGTGCGAAGGCGGATGCGGCGCGGTGCTTCAGAAAACGCTGGAGGTGTTGTCCGACCACCCGGCTTGAGCGCGGCCGGAGCGAAACGCAAACATGTCTCCGGCTTTCAGGTAGATTCGAAAGCCGAATGTTCCCCCCGGCAAGGACGAATCATGCACGCACTCCATTTCAGCAGTTTCCTCAGCTTCAGCATGTCGCCGCTGGAAATACTCATCCGCGGCACGATCATGTACTGGTTCCTGTTTCTGCTGCTGCGCTTCGTGTTGCGCCGCGATACGGGCTCCGCGGGCATATCGGGCATCCTGTTCGTGGTGCTGCTGGGCGATGCGGCGCAGAATGCGATGATCGGCAATGGCAATACAGTCGCGGATGGCGGATTGTTGATCGCGACGCTCGCGGCCTGGAATTACTTCCTCGATTGGCTTGGCGTCCATGTACCGCTGGTGGGGCACCTGACTGATCCGCCGCCGATCCTGCTGGTGCGGAATGGCCAGATGATCGGGCGCAACCTGCGCCGCGAACACGTGACCGCAAGCGAAGTGGAATCCCAGTTGCGGATGAAGGGCGTGGAGCGCCTGGAAGAGGTCAAGTGGATGTACCTGGAGAGCGACGGCGGGTTCAGCGTCATCCGCGCATGAGCCGCACCGAGGTTCGAATAGGGTTCGAACCTCGGTTCCTGTCAAAGGGGGGGCAGTTCGTTTCAGGTCGCAGCCGTTTCGTCTTCTTCCTTGAACGCTTCGATCGGGACGCACGAGCAGAACACGTGCTTGTCGCCATACACGTTGTCCACGCGCGCGACGGGCGGCCAGTACTTGACCTGCTTCAGCGATGCCAGCGGATAGGCCGCTAGTTCGCGCGGATAGGCGTGTGTCCATTCGCTGGCGGATACCGCGGCCGCGGTGTGCGGCGCATGCTTAAGCGGATTGTCCTCGCGGTCGAGGCGGCCGTCCTCGATCGCACGGATTTCTTCGCGGATCTGGAGCATCGCATCGATGAAGCGGTCGAGTTCGTGCAGCGATTCCGATTCGGTCGGCTCGACCATCAAGGTGCCGGCGACGGGGAACGACAGCGTCGGCGCGTGGAAGCCGAAATCGATCAGGCGTTTCGCGATGTCCTCGGCGCTGACGCCGCTGGCCTTTTCCAGCGGGCGCACGTCGAGGATGCACTCGTGCGCGACCAGCCCGTTGCGGCCGGTGTAAAGGGTCGGGTAGTAGCCGGCCAGCCGCTTCGAGAGGTAATTGGCGTTGAGCAACGCGGCTTGCGTGGCCTTCAAGATCCCTTCGCGGCCCATCATCGTGATGTACATCCACGAGATCGGCAGGATCGACGCCGAGCCAAAAGTGGCTGCCGAAACCATTCCTCCGGAGCGGCTGTCGTGAGAAGTCGCGCCATGGATGGCCGGCTCCTGCTCGCCGGCGGGGAAGCCGGCTGGCAAAAATTTCGCAAGGTGCGACTTCACCGCACAGGGGCCCACGCCCGGACCGCCACCGCCGTGCGGGATGCAAAACGTCTTGTGCAGGTTCAAGTGCGAGACGTCCGAACCCCAACGGCCCGGGCGCGCAACGCCGCACAGCGCGTTCAAATTGGCGCCGTCGGTGTAAACCTGTCCGCCGTGCCGATGCACGATCTCGCAGATCTGCGCGATCTCCTCCTCGAACACGCCGTGGGTGGATGGATACGTCAGCATGATCGCCGCCAGGCGGTCGGCGTACTTCTCGGCCTTGGCGCGGATGTCCTCGACATCGACGTTGCCGTTGCCGTCGCACTTGGTGACCACCACCGTCATGCCGCACATGTGCGCGGACGCAGGGTTGGTACCGTGCGCGGATTCTGGGATCAGGCACACGTCGCGCTGCGGCTGCCCGTTGGCGTGGTGGTACGCGCGGATCGCCAGCAGGCCGGCATATTCGCCCTGCGCGCCGGCATTGGGCTGCAGGCTGACCGCGTCGTAGCCCGTGATCGCGATCAACTGCGCTTCGAGGCCGTCGATCAATTCGCGGTAGCCGCGCCACTGCTCGGCCGGCGCCAACGGATGGATGTTCGCGAACTCGGGCCAGGTGATCGGGATCATCTCGGCTGTCGCGTTCAACTTCATCGTGCACGAACCGAGCGGGATCATGCTGCGGTCGAGCGCCAGGTCCTTGTCCGCAAGCTGGCGAAGATACCGCAGCATTTCATGCTCGCTCTGATAGCTGTTGAATACCGGATGCGTCAGGAACGCAGACTTGCGCACCAGTGTCGAGGGCAGCGCATCAGGCGTGTCGCGATCCAGCGCATCGATGTCGTCGATGCGCGCGCCGAACAGCGCGGCGAGTTGTTGCACGTCGTCACGGGTGGTGGTTTCATCCAGCGCAATCGCCAGCGATTGATCGTCGATCCGGCGCAGGTTGATGTGCGCCGCGTTGGCCATCGCGTGGACGGTGTGCGTATCGATACCGGTGACGTGCAACGTGTCGAAGAAACCGTCGCCGACCTTGATGCCGGCCTTGCGCAGCGCGGCGGCGAGGACCGCGGCCAACCGGTGCGTACGGCGCGCGATGCGCACCAGTCCTTCCGGCCCGTGGTACACCGCATACATCGCGGCCATCACGGCCAGCAGCACCTGCGCCGTGCAGATGTTGGAAGTCGCCTTCTCGCGGCGGATGTGCTGCTCGCGCGTCTGCAAGGTCAAACGATAGGCACTGTTGCCCTGCGCGTCCTTCGACACGCCGATCAGGCGTCCCGGCATGGAGCGCTTGAAGGCGTCGCGGCAGGCCATGAACGCCGCGTGCGGGCCACCGAAGCCGAACGGCACGCCGAAGCGCTGCGAGTTGCCGACCACGATGTCGGCGCCCCATTCGCCGGGCGGCGTGATCAGGGTCAGCGCCAAAAGGTCGGTTGCAACCGCCACCAGCGCGTCCTTCGCGTGCAGCGCGTCGCACAACGCCTTGTAATCACGGATGGTGCCGAAGGTGTCGGGGTATTGCAGCAGCGCACCGTAGCAATCGATGTTGGCGGCGCCGGCTTCGTCGTCGATGCGAAGCTCGATGCCGAGCGGTTCAGCGCGGGTCTTCAGCACTTCGATCGTCTGCGGATGCACGTTCTTCGAGACGAAGAACACATTGGATTTCGATTTGGACGAACGCTTCGCCAGCGTCATCGCCTCGGCCGCGGCGGTGGCCTCGTCCAGCAGCGAGGCGTTGGCGATTTCCATGCCGGTCAAATCCGCGCACATCGTCTGGAAGTTGATCAGGGCTTCCATGCGCCCTTGCGAAATCTCGGCCTGGTATGGCGTGTACGCCGTGTACCACGCAGGGTTCTCGAGGATGTTGCGCAGGATCACCAGCGGCACGTGGGTGCCGTAATAGCCTTGGCCGATGAAGCTCTTGAAGACCTGGTTCTTGTCGGCGATGGCGCGGATCTTCGCGAGCGCCTCGGTTTCGGTGACGGCCGGTGGCAGCGCCAGCGGGTTCTTCTGGCGGATCGTGGCCGGCACGATCGCGTCGACCAAAGCGTCCAGCGATTCGTAACCGACCGCCTTCAGCATGCGCGCGATTTCGGTGTCATCCGGACCGATGTGGCGATTGATGAAGCCGTCGTGCTGTTCGAGTTCGTGCAGGGAAGCCGTGTGCTGGGTCATGGAGGTATCCGGGTTTGGCGCGAGCGTCGACGACAGCGTCTCGCTCGAAGCGGCTGTTGTGGGAAGTCAGGCCGGGGATGGCCGTTCTGATCGTCGTGGACTGGGAAGGGCAGGGTGGATCATCGAGCGGCAACGATGCGGCGATCATGGATCGCACGGATATGCCCCTCTGTCCTTCTGCCTGAGAGTTTGAAAGCGCGAGGGTTGCATCGCGCTTCTTGCCCCTTCGGCGCCGGTTCTTCCGATGCATCGAAAGCCGGTCTCTCCAGAGTTTTGAGCGTGGTGGTATCGGGCCTGAGCGATTACGGGCGTTGCGCCTTCGGCAGCAGCAGGGCTGCTTCTTCCACCACGTTGGCAATTATACAGGTGTCCATTTCCAGGATGCCGTACCATCGCCGTTCGCATTCAGCGAAGAGGTTCGTGATGCCCGTCCCTTTCCGCCTGCGCCAACTCGACCACGTGGTGCTGCGCGTGCGCGACGTCGCTGCGATGCGGCGGTTCTATTGCGGCGTGCTCGGTTGCACGCCGGAGCTGGACCAGCCCGGCATCGGCTTGTTCCAGTTGCGTGCCGGCGATTCCCTGATCGACCTCGTCGACGTTGACGGCAAGCTCGGCCAGCAAGGCGGCGCGGCACCGGGCGCCGAAGCCCGCAACATGGACCATTTCTGCCTGAGCATCGAAGATTACGACGAGGCCGCGATCGTCGCGCACCTGAAGGCGCATGGTGCGCGCGTGGGCGACATCGGCATGCGCTACGGCGCGGAGGGCGAGGGACCGTCGATTTACGTGCTGGATCCCGAGGGCAACGTGGTGGAATTGAAAGGTCCGCCGATACCTGGCTCGCGGGTCCACGGCAAAACCTGATCGCGGCAAACGGATAGGAGGATTGGCATGCCCTGCCTGATGGTGTTGTTCGCGCTGTTCGTCCCCCGCGTGGTGATCGTGCTGTTGTGGTTGTTCACGCACTGGTTCAGCGGCATCTTCAGCATCGCCCTCTGGCCGGTGCTCGGGTTCGTGTTCCTGCCGACGACATTGCTGTGGTACACCGCGGTCCAGCACTGGTTCCACGGCCAGTGGACGCTGATTCCGATCATCGGGATCGTGATTGCGCTGCTGATCGACTTGTCGCCGGCCGGCGGGCGACGGCGGATGTACGCGCGGTGATACACCATAACTTCTGGCAGGGGTAGGCCGAGGAGAACAGGACTAGGATCAGCGGGTTGCGTTCCAGCCTGCTCAGCCGGGAGATGGCCATGTCATCGATTCGCGGGATTGCGTGTGCACTGCTCGTGGGCGCAGTGGCGTTCGGCGCCGCTGCACATGCGCGCCAGTTGGCCGATGCCGATTACGCGCGCGCGGTGAAATTTCTATCCCAGGACACCGAACCGTTGGTCGACCACGACGTGCAGCGAGTCAAATGGCTGGACGCCACGCACTTCTGGTACACCGACCACGATGCCTCGGGCGACCATATCCTCGAAATGGATGCGGCGACCGGCAAGGCTTCGCCCGCGTTCGACCAGACGAAACTCGTCGCCGCGCTGGGCAAGGCGCGCGGCAAGACAATCGATGCAAAAAAAATCCCCCGGCGCTTCGACTTTCATCGCGTGCCCGGCGGCAACCTGGATGTCCAGCTTGGCGAGGACTGGTATCGCTGCGACCTTTCCGGCGTCGGCGTGTGCACCGCACTCGACAAGCTGCTGAAGACCGGCAGCGAACCCGGCGCGCTGTCGCCGAACGGCAAGCTGCTCGCGTTTGTCCGCGACTGGAACCTGTGGGTGCGCGACCTCGCCACCGGCAAGGAAACCCAGCTCACCACCGACGGAGTGAAGGACTATGGCTATGCCACCCAGAACGCCGGCTGGATACACGGCAACGGCGCGATCGTGCGCTGGTCGCCCGACTCGAAAAAGATCGCGACCTATCGGCAGGACCAGCGCGAGGTCGGCGAAATGTACACCGTCGACACGCGGGTCGGGCATCCGAAACTGGATGCGTGGAAATATCCGCTGCCGGGCGACGACAAGGTATTCATGATCGAGCCGGTGGTGCTCGATGTCGCGGCGAAGAAAATGGTGCGGCTGGAGATGGCGCCGGAACAGCGCCTGTCCACCTTGTGCGACACGCTGGCCTGCGATGATGGCGAGCCCTACACGTGGAGTGACGTGAAGTGGGGGCCGGATGGCAAGACCCTGGCGTTGGTCGAAACTTCCCGCAATCGCCAGCACGAAACATTCCGCATCGCCAACTCGAAAAGCGGCGCGGTGCGAACCGCGTTCGAGTTCATCGCCAAGGACTACTACGAGAGTGGCCATGGCCGCGTGAACTGGCAGTACCTGCCTAGGACCAACGACGCGATCTGGCCGTCCGAACAGAACGACTGGAACAATCTGTATCTGTACGATCTCAAGACCGGGAAGCCGATACGCCCGGTCACCACCGGCGAGGGCAACGTCGCCGAAGTGCTGCACCTCGACCGGGCGACGCGCACGCTGTGGTTCGTGGGCGTGGGTCGCACGCCGGGCGTGAATCCGTACTACCGGCAGTTCTTCAAGGTGGATATCGACAGCGGCAAGACCACCCTGCTGACGCCGAAAGACGCCGACCACACCATCGAAATGTCGCCGGGCGGCAAGTATTTCGTTGATGCGTATTCCACGCCGACCACGCCGCCGGTGACGGTGCTGCGCGATGCAAACGATGGCCACGTCATCGCGACGGTCGCCACCGCGGACATCTCTCGTTTGAAAGCCGCCGGCTGGGTGCCGTCCATCCCGATCACCGTGAAGGCGCGCGACGGCAAGACCACGTTGTACGGGATGATGTTCAAGCCGACGAATTTCGACTCGCACAAGAAGTACCCTATCGTCGACTACATCTATCCCGGTCCGCAGACCGGCTCGGTGCGCGGGCGCAGTTTCCTCGGCAGCCGTGGCGACAACCAGGCGCTGGCCGAGCTCGGCTTCATCGTGGTGGCGATCGACGGCATGGGCACACCGTGGCGTTCGCGCACGTTCCATCATTATTGGTACGGCGACATGGGCGACAACACGCTGCCCGACCAGGTTGCCGGCATCAAGGAATTGGCGAAGCGTTACCCGTGGATCGACGCTGCGCGCGTCGGCGTCTGGGGCCATTCCGGAGGCGGCAACGCGACCGCGGACGCGATGTTTCGCTATCCCGATTTTTTCAAGGTCGGCTGGGCCGAGAGTGGCAACCACGACAACCGCAATTACGAAAACGACTGGGGCGAGAAATACCAGGGCCTGCTGGTGGCCAACAAGGACGGCACCACCAATTACGACAACCAGGCCAACCAGTTGATCGCGAAAAACCTGAAGGGCCGACTGATGCTTGTGCACGGTTCGATCGACGACAACGTGCCGACTGGCGAGACTTATCTCGTGGTGGATGCGCTGATCAAGGCCAACCGCAATTTCGATCTTCTGATCCTGCCGAACCAGCACCATGGTTACGCGAATGATGCGCCGTACGTGTTGCGTCGGCGCTGGGATTACTTCGTGCACTACCTCGCTGGCGATACGCCGCCACACGAATTCAGGATTCCGAGCCCGAAGAAGGACGACTGACCCCAGGCTCTTCCCGGTCAGCTCGCCATGGTTCACTTTTCGGGAATGCAATGATATAACATTGCGCTTTGCTGTTCGCGTGTCGCCCGCCTCCATGGCGCGCGCCGGGGTGAATACCTCTGGACCGGTCCCGGCTGGCCCGCCTCAAGAGAACCATTCGCACATGGGTGTCGAATCGCTGCCACCGGTCCTGCGGCGCGCCGTCCCGATCGCGACGCTGGCGTTTGCGCTGGCGGGTTGCGCGGCCGGTCCGGACTTCAAGCCGCCGGCGCCGCCACCGGTTTCGAGCTACACCGCGCAGCCATTGGCTACGACGGCCGCCTCGCCGAACGTCCCGGGCGGAAGCGCGCAAAGCTTCCGGCAAAGTGCAGACATCCCCGGTGACTGGTGGGTGCTGTTCCATTCGCAACCGCTGGACGTGCTGATCACCGATGCATTGAGGAACAACCACGACCTCAACGCGGCCCAGGCCGCATTGCGTGTCGCGCGCGAGGATGTGCTGGCGCAGCGTGGCTCGTTCTTCCCCAGCATTTCGGCAAATCTCAACGCCAGCCGCCAGCGCCAGCCCGGCTCGCTGGCGCCCGTGCCCAGCAACAACGCCTTCCAATACAACCTGTTCACGCCGCAATTGTCCATCAGCTACGCGCCGGATTTGTTTGGCCTCAACCGGCGCACCCGCGAGTCGCTGCAGGCGCAGGAACAGGCCGCGCGCTTCCAGATGATCGCGGCATGGACCACGCTGACTTCCAACGTCGTGGTCACGGCGGTTCAGGTGGCTTCGTTGCGGGAGCAAGTGGAGGCGACGCGCGAACTCGTTGATCTTGAGAAACATAGTCTCGCAATCCTGCAACGGCGATTACAGAAGGGCGACGCCAGCAAGCTCGACGTGGCCGCGCAGCAATCACAACTTGCGCAAACCGAAGCCGGCCTGCCGCCGCTGGTGAAACAACTGGCTGCGACGCGGCACGCGCTGGCGGTGCTGGTCGGAGCGTTTCCCGATCGGCCACCGGCGGAATCGGTCACGCTGGCCGACTTGCACCTGCCCGAAAGCCTGCCGGTCAGCCTGCCGTCGAAGCTGGTCGCGCAACGCCCGGATGTACGCCAGGCGCGCGCCAACCTCCACGCCGCCAGTGCCGCGGTCGGCATCGCGGCCGCGCAACGCCTGCCCAACATCGAGCTGACCGCGAGCGCCGGCAGCAGCGCGCTCGCGATCTCGAAAGTGTTCACGTCCGGCTCCGGTTTCTGGGGCATCGCCGCGTCGCTCACCGCGCCGATTTTCGAAGGCGGGCAGTTGATGCATCAGGAACGCGCCGCCAAGGCGGCCTACGTCGAAGCGGCCGAGCAATATCGAAGCGCGGTACTCACCGCTTTCCAGAACGTCGCCGACACGCTGGTGGCACTGAATCAGGACGCCGAGGCTTTGCAGGCCACGTCCAAAGCCGAGCAGGCAGCGAAAACCACGCTGGACCTTTCGCAACTGCAACTCCAGCACGGCTACATCGGCACGTTCGAACTGCTGGCCGCGCAACAGGCATACCAGCAGGCGCGGATCACGCTGGTGCAGGCCGAAGCCAATCGTTTCGCCGACACCGCCGCGCTGTACCAGGTGCTGGGCGGCGGCTGGTGGCATCACAAGAACCTTGCGAAACAGTGATCACGATGAAAAGAAATCACGATCGATTCCGTGTATGGCGTGGGATTCAAAACCTCGCCATTCCGGGGCCATCGCCGGCCAAGGCGATGGAACCCGGAATCCGGTTGTTGTTTCAAATTTTGCGAAAAAGCTGGCTTGACTCGCGCCGTCCTTGGCGCTGGCCCTTCGGGCCGGTTTCGTCGTTCGCGTTTGCAATCCTGCAAACGCAGTCGGATTCCGCGCGCAAACTACACGCGCCGCCCCGGAATGATCATGGTCAAGGATTTCCATTTGCCGTGTTCCGTGGCATCGCGCTGACGGGCGCGCTGAGCGCAATCGTGCTGCTCGCCGGCTGCTCCGGCAAGCCGGCGCAGCAGGAATCATCCGCCACGCCACGCAACGTCACGTTGACCAGGGCGCAGCAGAACAGCATTCACGTTGTCACGGTGGAGCCGGCGCAGTACCGCACGAAGATCACCACCACCGGCGTGGTCGATTTCGACCACGATCGCGCGACCGATGTGCTGGCGCCGTTTTCCGGCGCGGTCGGCAAGGTTCTGGTGACGCAAGGACAGCGCGTCGCAAAAGGGCAGGCGCTTGCAGAAGTCGTTTCTCCCGATTTCACCGCCGCCGCGGGCGCCTACCGGAAGGCGGTGCTGGCGGCGAACGCGGCCGATGCAGTCGCGTCGAACGATCGTGACCTGTTCGCGCACCAAGCGATTTCCCAGCGCGAAAACGCGCAAGCGCAGGCGGATGCCGCGAGTGCCGACGCGGATCGTAACGCAGCACTGCAAACGCTGGTTGCGCTGCACGTCGATCCGCAAGCCATCGCCGATATTCGCGCAGGTCGATCGCTTGCCGCAGGAGCAGGCGTGATCCGCGCACCGATCGCGGGCACGCTCGTGACGAAATCCATCGCGCCTGGCCAAACGCTCTCCGCCGGCACCACACCGTGTTTCACCATCGCCGACACGTCCAGGATGTGGGTGATGGCGCATGTGTTCGGCGACGATGTCGCGCGTGTGCAAACCGGCGATGCCGCCGCGGTCATCACGGGCGACGGCGACAAACCGATCGCGGGCACCGTCACCAACGTCGGCGCGGTGATCGATCCCGACACGCGCTCGGTGCAGGCGCGCATCGGCGCGGACAATCCGGACGCCGAGCTGAAGAAGCAGATGTACGTGACGGTTCGAATCCAGTCGCGCGAGGAATACAAGGGTTTGCTGATACCGGTTTCAGCGGTCCTGCGCGACGATGAAAACCTGCCATTCGTGTACGTGGTCGAGCCCGACGGCAGTTACGCCCGGCGCGCGGTTTCGCTTGGCGCGCGCATCGACGATCGTTACGCGATTCCCGAAGGGCTCAGTGCCGGCGACAAGGTGGTGGCCGACGGTTCGATCTTCCTGCAATTCATCCAGTCGCAATGAGCGCGCAGCTTCCGCAAGGCGAAGCGCCGCGCAGGGCTTCGATCATCAATCGCGTCGTGGCGTTCGCGCTGGAACAGCGCCTCCTGATCGTGCTGCTGGCGCTGGCGATGGCCGCCGCCGGCGTGTGGGCCTACAAGGTCCTTCCGATGGATGCGTATCCGAATCTGTCGCCGCCGATGGTGGACATCGTCAGCCAGTGGCCGGGCCATTCGGCGGAAGAAGTCGAGCAGCAGATCACCGTGCCGATGGAACTCGGCATGAACGCAATCCCCGGCCTCGTCACCAAGCGTTCAATCTCGCTGTACGGATTGTCCGACGTCACGCTGACCTTCAGCGACGACACCGATCACTACTTCGCGCGCCAGCGTGTGTACAACCGCCTGCCCGGCATCGGCTTGCCCGCAGGCGTGTCGCCATCGGTCTCGCCGATGTCGCCCCCGTCCGGGCTGGTCTATCGATACGTGCTGCAGAGCACCGATCGCTCCCCGATGGAGTTGAAGACGCTGCAGGACTGGGTGATCGCGCCGCAATACCGTTCGGTGCCCGGCGTGGCGGACGATTCCGCGTTCGGCGGCGGCAACATGCAGTACCAGGTGCTGCTCGATCCGGTGAAGATCGCGGCGCTCGGACTTTCCGTCACCCAGGTCGAGGCTTCGCTCGCTGCCAACAACAGCAATGCCGGCGGCGGCTTCTATCAGCAGGGTGGACAGTTCTTCTACGTGCGCGGGCTCGGCCGCATCAAGACGCCCCAGGATATCGACAACATCGTGCTGGCGGTGCACGACGGCACGCCGATCCTGGTGAAGGACGTCGCCGAGGTAAAGATCGGCATCGCGCCGCGCCTCGGCGAGTTCGGCTACATGAACCAGGACGATGCCGTCGAAGGCGTGATCCTGGCGCTGACCGGCAGCAAGACCGAAGACGTACTGAAACAGGTCGAGGCCAAGACGCGTGAGTTGAACGAAACGATCCTTCCGAAGGACGTGAAGGTCCATCCGTTCTACGACCTTACCGACCTGATCGACCAGACCAAGGGCGTGGTGATGCACAACCTCACGATCGGGTTGGTGCTGGTGATCGTGGTGCTGATTTTTTTCCTGTACGACATACGTGCAGGGCTGATCGTGGCGGTGACGGTGCCGCTGGCGCTGTTGTTCGCGTTCCTGTGCCTCGACCTGAAGAATGCATCCGCCAACCTGCTGTCGATCGGCGCGGTCGATTTCGGCATCCTTGTGGATGGCGCGATCTTCATGGTCGAGAACATCTTCCGCGAACTGGCGGCGCGCCGTGGCACTGAATACGAAATCAAGGAAGTGATCCTGTCCGCCGCCGCAGAGATCGATCGGCCGCTGGTGTACGCGGTCGCGGTGATCGTCGCCAGTTTCCTGCCGATCTATTTCCTCACCGGACCGTCCGGCACCCTGTTCAAGCCGATGGCCGATACCATGATCTTCGCGTTGATCGGCTCGCTGGTCGTTACGCTGACGTTGCTGCCAGTGCTGTGCGGCTTGTTCATGCGCCACGGCGTGCGCGAGCGCCATAACGCGATTTACGAGAAATTCAAGGCGTGGTACGTCCGTGCGCTGGAGCGCGCGCAGCGCGTGCCGTGGCGGGTGACGGCGGCGTCGGGGGCGCTGCTGGCGCTCACCTTCCTGATGATGCAGGGCATCGGGTCCGAATTCATGCCCAATCTCGACGAAGGCGCGTTGTGGGTACGCGCGACCATGCCGTACACCATTTCGTTCGAGAAGGCGTCGGAAATCTCGCCGGAAATCCGCAAGGTGCTGATGTCGTTTCCGGTCGTCACCACGGTGACTTCGGAACTCGGCCGCCCCGACGACGGCACCGACTCCACGGGATTCTTCAACGACGAGTTCTTCGTCGGATTGAAGCCGTATCCGCAATGGCACGGCACCTACCGCGACAAGCAGGACCTGATCACGGCAATCGACAAGAAGCTCGAAAGATTCCCGGGCATCCAGTTCAACTTCACCCAACCCGCGGAGGATGCGGTGGACGAGGCCGAAACGGGCCTGAAGAGTGCGTTGGCGGTGAAGCTTTACGGGCCGAGCCTGCAGGTGTTGCAGAAGCAAGGCAAGGCCATCAAGGCGGTGATGGAAAAGGTGCGGGGCATCGCCGACATCACGCTCGTGCACGAGCTCGGCCAGCCCAACCTCGCCATCGACATCGACCGCGCGAGGATCGCGCGCTACGGCCTGAATGTCGATGACATCAACAACATGGTCAACAGTGCGATAGGCGGCGACGTCGCCACCGACGTGGTGCAGGGCGACAAGCAGTTCGACCTCATCGTGCGCCTGCAGCAACGCTTCCGCGACAATCCGGCTGAGATCGGCGACATTCCCGTGGCCACGCCGGGCGGCCAGCAGATTCCGTTGAAGGAGCTGGCCAACATCAGGGTGGAAAACGGCGCATCCTTCATCTATCGCGAAAACAATTCGCGCTACATCGGCGTGCAGTTCTCGGTGACGGGACGCGATCTTGCCGGTGCGGTGGATGACGCGATCGCGCAGGTCGCGAAAAACGTGAAGTTGCCGCAGGGCTACCGGCTGGAGTGGGGCGGAGAATACAAGGAATACACCGCTTCGCGCGCGCAGATGCGGGTGATCCTGCCGCTCACCGTAGTCGTGATCTTTGGACTGTTGTTCGTGCTGTACGGCAACTTCAAGTTTCCCATGATCACGGTGGTCGGGGTGTTGCTGTCGGCGCCGATCGGCGCGGTGTTCGCGATGTGGGTCACCGGCACGGCGTTCTCGGTGTCGTCCGGCATCGGCTTCATCGTGTTGTTCGGCGTGTCGGTGCTGACCGGCGTGGTCTACATCTCGTGTGCGAATGAGCTCAGGCTGGGCGGCATGGACATGCAGCAGGCCGCGCACGAGGCCGCGGTGTTGCGGTTGCGGCCCATCCTGATGACCGCATTGGTGGCCGCGCTGGGTTTACTGCCGGCCGCGATCGCGCACGGCGTCGGCACCGATTCGCAGCGCCCGTTCGCGCTGGTGATCGTGGCGGGCATGATCTCGCGCCTCGCGATCGGCATCTTCATCATGCCCGCGCTGTACAAGCTGGTGGCGCGCGAGGGCGATCGCCTGCAGGTGTGATCCGCGGCGCGGATCAGGCCTCGATGGACCAGCAAAGCGTGCGCGGAATGTGGGAGCCGGTCTGCTGCGCCCACGCGCAGCGGGTGGTGCCCGTCCGGCCGCGCGTCAGGATACGGTTGACCGATTCCTGCGCGTTGTACAGCTCGACGCGCTGGGCGCCGCCCATCGCCTCGATATTCCCGTAGCGCTGGAACAGCATGTCCATCGCGGAGATTTCCTGTGCGACCCGCGCGCGATCCTGCGCGGATAGAAGTACGTACGAACTGCCCTGATCCAGCCCTGCGCGCACCTGCGCCGCCTGCTCATGAAAGCTCTGCGGCGTACTGATGTCGAAGGGCTTGCCGGGCGGCTCGCTCGCCAATGTGGCGGTGCTTGCCAGCAACAAACCCGCAAGGGCACACAACGAACGTTGCGGATGCATGATGCACCTTCTGCGTCAGGAGACGCGTCAACCCCTGCGCGCGTGAGTATCGTCCCTGCGGTGTTATTGCCTCGTCAAGATGGGTCGGACAAGTCACTGAACCCGTCGTGACGGGCGAGCTTGTTCCCAGCCCGCGCGTGGAACAGGGGACGTATGCTGAAAGTCGGCATGCGAAGCGGGCAGCGCGAAAACGTGCGGGGCTCGACGGCCATGATGGAGTTCCGAGATGCACAACACGTCCACCAGAAAACATTCCCGCGGCGATGGCAACGCAAGGCTTGCGCCGCAACCAAGCAGCCACGCGCCGGATCGGGATGAATCGACAGCCGAATGCGAGCGCCTGCTCGACGACCGCTCGACGGCACTTTCCCGGCGAGTGATCCGCCGTCCTGGACGATGGGGGGTTCGCACGTGAGCACGTTGCGCCACTGATGCTCCCTCCATGCGGTCACCGCAGCGAGGCGGGCTTCGCGCAGCCTGCGCATCCCGTAGCGTTTCCCTCTTTCCGCATGCGGTCTTCGGCGAATTCGGGCACGGGCATCGATCATCGATGCTGACCGGGCGGGTAAGGTTGGTGGCCGCCAACGGGCGATACGCGGGCGGCGTACCATCTTCAATGAATCGTGGCGATCGCTCGCACCGCGCCCAAGCAACCAGTTGAACGCCCGGGCGCACTCATCGCGTGGTGGCCGAGTGGAAATGGGCGGTATCCAGGAGCTTCATGTTGGCGCAACGCGACCTTGTTGGCGAACTGATGGATGACCCCGCGCTTGCGGCTCCGGCGCACCATCGCGCGTTGCGCGGGCTGCAGAAGATCAACCGGGTGAGCCGCACGGCTGCCTCGTTGTGGCCCCGGATCGAGCGGGTTCTGTCTGCGACTCCGAACCCACGGGCATCGCTGCTGGATGTGGCGTGCGGTGGCGGCGATCTTGCGATCGACCTCGCGCAACGCGCACGACGTCGAGGCCTGGTGCTGGAAGTGCAAGGGTGCGACATCAGCGATACGGCACTGCAGCACGCATCACAAGCTGCCGCAAGGGCCGGCGAGTCCGTGGAGTTTTTTCGGGCAGACGTGACCACCGAACGCCTGCCTCGGCATTACACCTTCATTACCTGCACGCTGTTCCTGCATCACCTCACCGATGCACGCATCGTCACGCTGCTGCGCACGCTCGCCGGCGGCTGTGACCACCTCCTCGTCAGCGACCTGATCCGCGGACGGACGGGTTATGCACTGGCATGGATGGGAACGAAGCTGCTGTCGCGCTCGCCGATCGTGCACGAAGACGGTCTCCGTTCCGTGCGCGCCGCGCTTACATTGGATGAGGCACGCGAGCTTGCGCGCAGGGCCGGACTGGACGACGCGCATTTCGCGCGGCACTGGCCCCAGCGGTTCTTGATGACCTGGCCACGCGTGCACGAGGCGCCGCATGGACCTTGACGAATTGCCGCGCGAGTGGGATGTGGTGGTCGTGGGCGCGGGCATCGCCGGGGCCATGAGTGCGCTGCACCTCGCGCGCGCCCGGCTGCGCGTGCTGCTGGTGGAGAAGTCTGCGTGGCCCCGGGCCAAGGCCTGTGGCGGCTGCTTGAACGCGGCCGCGCTCCGGGCGCTTGCCAGTTCCGGCATTGAGCTGCGCGAGGGTAGTGCGTGCACCGGCATGCGGTTGTATTGCCGAGGGCGCATGGCCCATCTTCCGTTGCCGCTGGGCGTGGCAATTTCCCGGATGCGACTGGATGCGATACTCGTCGGACACGCCATCGACGCCGGAGCGCATTTCGTGCCAGCGACGCGCGCCACGCTCGAAGGACCCACGCAGCTCGGCCGCCGCGTGGCATTGCGGAATGCTTCGACGCGCCGCGTCGTCGATGCAGGCGTGGTCCTCGATTGCGGCGGGCTTGCCACCCGCCTCGTGCCCGATCCCGGTTGGCGCATCGCATCGCGTGCGCGCATCGGCGTCGCCGCCACTGTCCCCGGAGCACCTGCAGGCTATCGCGCGGGCATCATCCACATGGCCTGCGCGGCGCAAGGTTATGTCGGGCTGGTTCGTGCCGGGAATGGTATGACCAACATTGCCGCGGCACTGGATCCGGCGTGGTGCCACGCAACCGGAGGGCCGGCAGCGGCCATCATGGAGATTCTTCGTGCGGAGAGATTGCCGGCCATTGAAAATCTGCATCGCCTGGGCTGGCGCGGAACCCCTCGACTCACCCGCACGCGCCGTCGCCTTGGTGCCGAACGGCGCGTACTGATCGTGGGGGATGCGACAGGCTATGTCGAACCTTTCACGGGCGAAGGCATGGCTTGGGCACTGGCGGATGCCGCTGCCGTGCTGCCTTTCGCGCGCGCAGCCGTCGCCTGCTGGACGGATGACATCGCCGAACGATGGGGCGCGCGCCACCGCCGGATGCTGCGTGCACGACAACACGTGTGCCGCGGCGTTTCGGGATTGCTGCGCCATCCATCCTTGCTGGCCGCGGCGCTTCCATGGCTCGACCGCGCGCCTGTCGCCTCGGCACCGCTGCTTGCGTGGCTGAATCGCGATCTTCAGGGCACCATCGTGGTGACGGAATGACACCCGCCGCGATCGTCGGTATCGGCACGGCGGTTCCGGCGGCAGCGTTTGGCCAGGACGTGGCGATCCCTCTGGCCACGGCGCGCTGCTGTTCGAACGAGGGTGAGCGTGCATGGTTGCAGCGGATCTATCGCGGCTGTGGGGTGCAACGACGTGGCAGTGTATTGCTCGCGCACGACGATGATGCCGCATCCATCGAGTCGTTTTATCCGCCGCGGCACTCCGAACAGGATGCTGGCCCGACCACGGCCGTTCGGCTCGCCCGCTACATGCGGGAGGCCGGCGAGCTTGCGACGCGCGCCAGCGCGGCCGCGCTCGGGGATGCCGCCATCCATCCATCTGGCATCACTCATGTGGTCATCGTGTCGTGCACCGGATCGTTTTCACCGGGCCTCGATGCCGAACTGATCGAGCGCCTCGGATTGGCACGCGGCGTCGGTCGCGTGAATATCGGCTTCATGGGGTGTCACGGCGCGTTCAATGGTTTGCGCGTGGCGGCGGCGCTGGCGCGCGACACGCCGGATGCACGTGTATTGCTCTGCTGCGTCGAACTTTGCAGCCTGCATTTTGCCTACGGTTTCAATCGGCAGCGGGTGGTCGCCAACGCATTGTTTGCCGATGGCGCCGCCGCCGTGGTCCTGGCGCCCGTCGGCAAGTCAGCGCTGCATCTGCGGGATACCGCGAGTTTGTTGACCCGTGACTCAGCCGATGCGATGACTTGGCGGATCGGCAATCACGGCTTCGAGATGGGCTTGACGCTGGAGGTGCCGCGGCGCATCCGCGGGTCGCTGCGGGAGTGGCTGGAGCCTTGGCTGGCATCCCGCGACTTGCGAATCGCCGACGTCGCGCAATGGGCGATCCATCCGGGCGGCCCGGAAATTATCCAGGCCGCGGTTGAAGCGCTGGGAATCGGCGCCGAGGCCGGGGATGTTTCGCGCGCGGTTCTCGCCGAACACGGCAATATGTCGTCACCGACGGTCCTGTTCGTCCTGCAACGCATGCGTTCGCGGAACCCTGCCGGGCCGATCGTGGCATTGGGCTTCGGTCCCGGACTGGTGTTCGAGGCCGCACTTCTCGGCTGACCGCAGCCGGTCCTTGTCGAGCCCCCAATGGCGCAAAAAAACCCGCTGTTGCGCGGGTTTTCATGCATTCTGTGCCTTGGAATCAAACACATTGGTGCCCGGGAGAGGACTCGAACCTCCACGGTTTTACCCGCTAGTACCTGAAACTAGTGCGTCTACCAATTCCGCCACCCGGGCAGGTGTCCGGCCGTGGCGCAATGCGCCAGCGAGCCGCGTAAGATAGCCGCTGGAAGTCTTGCCTGTCAATGTTCGCGCCGGTGCCATCCGGTCCGGTACTTGCAGCGTAAGCGTGCCGCGACGGACGCGGTCATCTGGAACGGACTGGCACGGTAGGCGTGCCGACTGTCATTCATTCGGAGGGTACGATGAACAAGCGAATCGTGGGTGCTCTGGTTGCGGCCGTGACGGCGGCGTTGATTGCGACGCCCGGCGTTGCGGCGTTGAATGCGGGCGCGGCGGCGCCCGATTTCACCGCGACCGCCAGCCAGGCGGGCAAGGATTTCACCTTTTCGCTGAAGCAGGCGCTCGCGAAGGGTCCGGTGGTGGTCTATTTCTATCCGGCCGCGTACACGGGTGGCTGTGATCTCGAGGCACACACCTTTGCGACCGAGAAGGACAAGTTCACCCAGGCGGGCGCCACCATCATCGGCGTGTCGGCCGATTCGATCGCGCGGCTCAACCAGTTTTCATCGGATCCGAAGTATTGCGCCGGAAAGTTCGCGGTGGCTTCCGATCCGGGTGGCAAGATCGCAACGCAATACGATCTCAAGATGATGCCGCCGCAAAAGGGCGTAACCGACGTGGAAGGCAAACCGGTGATGCACGGTTTCTTCCCACGCACCACCTTCGTGATCGATCGCGAAGGCAAGATCGTCGCGACGCTGTCCTCGAAAGAAGACCACTTGACGCCCGATGAGCACGTGAAGCATTCCCTTGCGATCGTCGAGCGCATGCACACCGGCAAGGCGCCGTAAAGCCGCCCGACAGCCGCCTGGTTTTCGCACGCCCACGGCGCTTGCCCGCGCGCCGGTGGCCTTGGGCTTGCGTTTCCCGCGATTCTGCGTGACGCTGGCGTCCGCGGACCGGGAAGTCGCATGGGTGTGGAGGCGCCTCATGGTCGACTGCAGCGAGATGTCGGCGGGATGTTCGGCCGACGCATTGTTCGTCGAGGTCTACGAGCGCCTGAAAGCCATGGCCTCGCGGCGGCTGGCGCGCCAGCGCCGCGACGGTACCCTGGACACCACCGAATTGGTGCACGAGTTGTACTTGCGCATGGGCGATCGCCCGGCATTGCAGTTCCGGGAGCCCGCGCAGTTCTTCGCCTACGCCGCCCGCGCGATGCGCCACCTGTTGATCAATCGCGCACGCGACCGCTTGCGGTTGCGCGCCGGTGGCCAGTGGAACCGGGTCACGCTGGATGATCGCAGCGCGCAACTGGCCATCGATACGGCCGAACAGGCGCTGACGCTGGATGCGGCGCTGGATGCGCTGGGGCAGACCGACGCGCGTGCGGCCAAGGTCGTCGAGCTGCGTTATTTCGCCGGCCTGAGTCTGGAACAGGTTGCCGAAACGTTGGGGCTGGCACGCCGCACGATCGACCGCGACTGGCGTTTCGCGCGCGCGTTCATCAAGGCGCACCTGGAGTGAAGCGTGGCACGTCGCAAATGACGTGCAGGCGGGGTTTATTGCGGGAGTCGCTTTCGGAATTGGAAAATCGGTTCGTGTTGAGCGCAGCTTCGTGAAGTCGAAACACGAGTGGTTCCCGCTTTTGCCCTTCGACTTCGCGCCTTCGCTATGCTCGGGGCGAACGGATTTCTGGATAGGGGTTGGACACGACGGAGAGTTGCCGCGGTGGAATGCACGCCGACACTGCGCGGCTTGTTCGAGGAGGCGCTGAAGTTGCCGCCCGACGCGCGGGCGCGCCTGCTCTCCGAAGGCTGCACCGACCCGGCCGTGCGCGCCGATCTGGAACGGATGCTGGCAGCCGACGCTGCCGAAGGCGAATGGCTGGCCGCGGGCGACGCCGCCAACGCCGCGCAGGTGATCGGGGAAGCCGACAACATCGAACCGTTGCCGGCGGGCAGCCGCATCGGTCCGTTCGAATTGCTGGAAGTGCTCGGTGAGGGTGGTTCGTCCACCGTGTTCCGTGCGTTTCGGGACGTGGAGGGCGTGCGTCAGCTCGTCGCGATCAAGTTGCTGGCGCGCGGCCTCTACACCGCCGAAGCGAGGCGCCGGTTCCACCACGAGCGCGAAGCGCTGGCGCGCTTGCGCCATCCCGGCATCGCGCGGCTGATCGAGGGCGGCGTGGCCGAAAACGGACTCGCCTACATCGCCCTGGAATTGATCGAGGGCGTGCCGATCACGCGCTACGCGCAGGAACACGCGCTTTCCGAGCGCCAGCGGCTGACGCTGTTCCTGCGGGTGTGCCGCGCGGTCGAGTCCGCGCATCGCGCATTGATCGTGCACCGCGACCTGAAACCCTCCAATGTGCTGGTCACCACCGAAGGCGAAATGAAGCTGCTGGATTTCGGCATCGCCAAACTGCTGGACGACACCGAAGATGCCACGCGCACGCGACATCATGCGCTGACGCCGGCGTATGCCGCACCGGAGCAATTCACGCCGGGCGCGATCACCACCGCGACGGATGTTTACGCGCTGGGCGTGCTGTTGCGCGAACTGCTGACCGGCGATCGCAATGCGTCCGCAAATGCGCGCACATGGCGCACCGGCTCGCTGGGTGCTGCACCGGCGCAACCGAAACACGGACGCAAATTGCGCGGCGACCTCGCCAACATCGTCGCCAAGGCGACCGCGCCGGAACCGGAGCGCCGCTACGGCTCCGGCGGCGCGCTGGCCGAAGACATCGAGCGGTACCTGGATTACCTGCCGGTGCGCGCTCATCCGCCGTCGCGCTGGTATCGAGCCAGTCGGTTCGCGGCCCGACATCGCGGCGGCGTCGCAATCACTGCGATCCTGTTGCTGGCCATCTTCGTTTCCCTGTCGATCGCGTTGTGGCAGGCGCACATGGCGCGCCAGCAGGCGCAACTGGCGCAACAGCAGGCCGCGCGCGCGAACCTGGTGCGCGATTTCGTCGAGGGCCTGTTCGCGCCGATCCGCTACGGGATCGCCGTCCCGAAACAACCCAGCCTTTCCGAATTGCTCGGACGCGGCGTCGCCAACCTCGAACATTCGCCCCGGCTCGGATCGAGCGAACGCGTCGATCTGCTGGCGATGTTTTCGCGCCTGTACGAAAACCTGGGCGACGTCCCGCAATCACGCAAACTTGCGGATCAGGCGGTCGCGCTGTCGGAGCGCACGTTGCCGCCGTCGGACATCAATGCGATCCGTGCCCTCACCGCGCGAGGCTATGCAGCGGTGCGTGACGAACACTACGCGGCCGGCGGCGCCGACCTGCGGCTGGCACACCGGCGCATGCAGGCGCAGGGCATCCACGGCGCCGCGCTGATCGATCTGCTCGAACCGCTGGCCATGGTCGAGACTATCGAAGGCCATGGCGACGTCGCGCTGCAGTTCACGCGCGAGGCGCTGAAGGAACGGATCGCGACGTGGGGGCTGGACGACCCGCGCGTCGGGGTCGGCTACAACGATGTCGCTTCCGCACTCGAAGGTATGGAGCGCTATGAAGAAGCGATCCCGATGTGGCAGAAGACCTGGCACTTCGAGCGCGCCCACTTCGGACCCTACAGCAACGAAACCACGCTGGCGATGGCAGGCTGGGCGTCGGCCGAATGGCGCGCCGGCCACTGGGCGCAGGCGCACCAGTTGTTCGTGCAGGCACTGGCGATGTACGCGCGCATCGGCGGCAAGCCGCAGGTCACGCGCGTGTATGCGGCTCAGAAGGCGTGCGTACTGGATGGCACGCGGGCGGACCGTGCTTCCGCAGTCAAGGATTGCGCGCTGGCCCAGGAACTGTCGGCCGCGGGCTTCGGTGCGGATAGCCCGCTGCACGGGGATTCGCTGGAAGCCACTGCATTCGGCGAGATCGAAGCGGGCGATCTGGAGCGTGCGAAGGTACTGCTGGCGCAGGCCCGCAAGCTGTATGGGGACAATCCCGCCAACCGGATGCGCGTGGGCCGCGTGGATAGCGAGCTTGCGGGTATCGCACTCATGGAGCGCCAGCCCGCGTCGGCGCGGGCGTCGTTGCCTGACGCGATCGCCAATCTGCGCACGCGCCCTTACAAGGTGCCCCCGCTGGTCGCCGAAGCGCGATTGCTGCTGGCGTGTACGCAATCGCCGGGTCCGCAGTGTCCGGCCGACCTGCAGGCGACGGTCGACCGGCATCTCGCCGAAGTTTCCGGCCGTGGCGATCCGATGTTGCTATGGGTGCATACCCTCCTCGCGCAAGTCGAACTGCTGCATCACCAGCCGGTTCTGTCTCGAGCACGACTGGTACGTATGATCCAGCGGGCCAGCGGCGAACTGCAGCCCTCGCATCCTCGTCGCCTCGCGGCCGAGTTGTGGCTGGCGGTGGCCGCGGCGCGGGCGGGCGATTGTGCAGGCGCGACGGCGCAAGCCCAGGCGACGCGTGCGATCATCGACGCGAACGGCCTGGCTTCGCATCCCGAGTTCGCCGAGGCGCGTTCTGAGCTTCACCACCCCATCGGTTCGTGCGGGATCCTGATGAACTGAGCAGCCGGTTTCGATCGGGCACGCACGCGTGTCGCAATTCCTGCCGGGAGGGTGTTCTCCCTGATGCCCATCCGCATCGGGAGGATAGCGATGTTCGATCGACACTTGCCGCGGTCAGGCGGCCGTTTCCGTCTTGTTGCTGCGGTCATTTTGCTTGTCACGGCCGGCGGGGGCTCCGCGCAGCAGGCCGCAACGCCTTCCCGCGCGGATGGGCTCGTCACGCGCGATGCTTCCGGCTGGCTGCAGACCAGCACGCCGGGCGGTCGCATCGACCAGGGCAATCCGTTTTTCCGGAGCCTCGGCAGCAATGGGCGCACGTGCAATTCCTGCCATCGCCAGGCCGAAGGCTGGACGATTTCCGCCACGGAGGTGCAGCACCGGTTCGTGGCGACGCGCGGCACCGATCCGATCTTTCGTCCGGTCGATGGCGCCAATTCACCGCTGGCGGATGTGTCCACGCTGGCGGCGCGTGCGGCCGCCTATTCGATGCTGCTCGACCATGGCGTGATCCGGGTCAGCCTGCCGATACCGGCGAATGCGGAATTCAAGCTGACCGCGGTCGATGATCCATACGGCTACGCCAGCGCGCAGGCGCTTTCGTTGTTCCGGCGCCCGCTGCCCGCGACGAATCTGATCTGGGACACCGCGGTGATGTGGGATGGCCGTGAAACGTATCTTCCCTTCAAGCCGCCCATGGATGCCGGCATCAATGTCGGGGACCTCCGCCTCAGCCTCGCGTCGCAGGCCCTGCACGCGGTGCTCGGTCACGAGCAGGCCGCGCTGGCGCCGAGCCAATCGGCGCTGGACGCGATCGTCGGTTTCGAACTGCACCTCGTCACAGCCCAGTACTACGACAACCAGGCCGGGCTTCTCAACGAGGACAATGGCATGGGCGGGGCCGAGGTCTTGGCCCAGCAGAAATTCTGGGTGGGCATCAACGACTCGCTCGGCAACGATCCCAGCCTCGATCCGTTCGACCCGAGGGTGATGCGGCTTTTCGATCATTGGCGCGAACCGGATCGGTCGCGCCGCTTCGATCCGCGAGTGATGGCGCGGACTGCCATTGCGCGCGGTCAGGAGCTGTTCGATTCGCTGCCGATCCGGATCACCAGCGTGGCTGGCTTGAACGACGCGACCGGCCAGCCCGTGATCCGCGGCACCTGCGGCACCTGCCACGACTCGCCCAACATCGGCAACCATTCGGTGGCCGCGCCGCTCAACATCGGCATCGCCGACGCAAACCGGCGCACGCCCGACATGCCGCTGTACACGCTGACCAACATCAAGACGGGCCAGGTCGTGCGCACCACCGACCCCGGCCTCGCGATGCTGACCGGCAAATGGGCGGACATCGGCAAGTTCAAGGGCCCGAACCTGCGTGGCCTCGCCGCGCGCGCGCCGTACTTCCACAACGGTTCGGCCGCGACCCTGCACGACGTGGTCGATTTCTACGACACACGTTTCAACATCGGGATGACCGAGCAGCAGAAGCGTGACCTGGTGGCATTCCTGTCGGCGTTGTGAGCATTGGGCCGCACGACAACGGCAGGGTTTGCGGCGTGCGCACCGGTCGCACGACACGAAATGTTGGGCGGGAGCATCGCCATCAACCGAGTGAGGAACCCCATCATGCATCGCTATCTCATCAAACGCACCTTTCCCGTCGGTGCACTCGCCGGCCTCGATGAAGCAGCCAAGAACAAGGTCAACGCGGTCAATGCGGACTACCAGGTGAAGTGGATTCGGTCTTACGCGACGGCCGACAAGACCGTGACTTTCTGCATCTATGAAGGACCCAGCGAACAGGCGGTTCGCGAGGCGGGTGCGGCCAATGGCCTTCCGGTGGATGAGGTGTTCTTGGTGCCGGTGACGCTGGTGCCCGACGGAGCGGACCTTATCGCGCGTTAGATGCGCGAAACTGGCGCGGAGACCCGCCGGGATTGGCACGGTCGTTCGTGGAAGTGCGCCGGTGGGGCTCCACACCGCGAAGGGCTACGCGGACTTGCTTTCGCGGCTCTGCTGCGCGACGCTGGCGCAATGCCCAATCGCAATCGTCCGCCGTCCCGATCCACGCGCAAGCCGCGCGTGGCAAAACAAACCGACAAGCACGAGCGCGAGCCGTCGGCGCCCGGCCAGGGCAAGGCGAAGAAGTTCCCTCCACGCAAAGCCGAGCAGCGGCGGGCGCGTGGAAGCTTCGTCGATCCCCACGCCGAGCGCGAAGCGCGGCGTTACGAACATCCCATCCCGAGTCGCGAGGCGATCCTGGCGTTGCTGGCCGAGCGCGGCAGCCTTTTGCGCGCAGACGCCATCGCCGAGGCCCTGGACATCCGTGACGATGTGCGGCGCGAAGCCTTGGACAAGCGCCTGCGTGCGATGTTGCGCGATGGCCAGTTGCTGGAAAGTCGTCGTGGCGGGCTGGCACCCGCCGAACGCATTGGTCTGATCGCAGGCACGGTCCTGGCCAACGCGGATGGTTACGGTTTCCTGCGCCCGGACGAGGGCGGTGACGACCTGTATCTGTCACCCGCGCAGATGCGCCAAGTGCTGCATGGCGACCGCGTGCTGGCGTCGGTTGTCGGTGTGGATCGACGCGGCCGGCAGCAGGGCGCGATCCGCGAGGTGCTGGAACGCCGCGCGCCACGGCTGGTAGGCCGCGTGGTCGAGGAACGTGGCGTGGTGGTGGTCGATCCCGATGACCGCCGCCTGCACCAGGACGTGTTGATCCCGCCCGACGCACGCAACGGCGCGCGTGCGGGCCAGATCGTGGTGGCGGAGATCACCGAGCCGCCGACTCCGCAGCGTGGCCCGATTGGACGGATTGTCAGCGTGCTAGGCGAGCGCCTGCAGCCGTCGCTGATCGTCGAGATGGCGATCGAAAGCCATGGCCTGCCGCACGAGTGGCCGGTCGAGGTTACGCGTGACGCGGAAGACGTCGAGCCCCGGGTGACGCGAGCCGAGTGCGAGGGACGGGTTGATTTACGCACGCTGCCGCTGGTCACCATCGACGGCGCCGATTCGCGCGACTTCGACGACGCGGTGTACGCCGAGCCGGTGCGCGGCGGCGGCTTCCGGCTGATCGTCGCGATCGCCGATGTATCGCACTACGTGCAACCGGAAAACGCGCTTGACGATGAAGCGTTCAAGCGCGGCACCTCGGTGTATTTTCCCGGTTTCGTGGTGCCGATGCTGCCCGAGACTTTGTCCAATGGGATCTGCTCGCTGAACCCCGACGTCGATCGACTGTGCATGGCCTGCGACATGCGGGTGAACAGCGATGGCGAGGTCGCACGCGCCAAGTTTTATCCGGCGGTAATGTGCTCGCATGCGCGCCTGACCTACGACACGGTTTGGCAGGCCATCGGCGTGCGTGACGAAGACACCCGTCGTGGCATGGGCAAGCTGCTTCCGCATATCGAACACCTGCACGCGCTGTACAGGGCGTTCGACGGCGCGCGCAAGCGGCGCGGCACCATCGAGTTCGAAACCAGCGAGGTCGATTATCGGCTGGACGACAAGGGCGAGGTCGTGTCGCTGGGCGCGCACGAGCGCAACGACGCGCACAAGCTGATCGAGGAATGCATGATCGCAGCCAACGTGGAGGCGGCGAAGTTCCTTTCGAAGAAAAAGATTCCAGCGCCGTTCCGCGTGCATGCGCCCCCACCGGCCGACAAGTACGAAGACTTGCTGGCGTTCCTGCGCGAATACAAGCTGAGGTTGCCGCCGCTTGCCGAGGTGAAGCCGCGCGATTTCACGGCGTTGCTGAAGCGCGTGGCCGATCGTGTCGACGCGGAACTGTTTCGCACCGTGTTGTTGCGCGCGCAAAGCCTTGCCAGCTATCAACCCGCCAATCATGGGCACTTCGGATTGGCGCTGGACGCCTACACCCATTTCACTTCTCCGATCCGGCGTTATCCCGATTTGCTGGTGCATCGCGCGATCCGCTATGCACTCGCAGGCGGCAAGCCGGCAGCGTACCTCTACACCGAAAGCAAGATGGCCACGATGGCCGCGCATTGCTCGCGCACCGAACGGCGCGCGGAAGAAGCCGAGCGCGACGTGGACGAGCGGTACAAATGCGCGTGGATGGAGCAGCACGTCGGTTCCGAATTCGGCGGCATCGTCACGGGCGTCACCTCGTTCGGCCTGTTCGTGGAATTGAGCGAATCGAAAGTGTCGGGACTGGTGCACATCACCCAATTGCGCAACGACTACTACCAATTCGATGCGCGCCGCCATGAACTGCGCGGCGAACGCACCGGCACGGTATTCCGGCTGGGCGACGCGGTGCGCGTGCAGGTGCTTCGTGCGAGCATGGAAGACCGCAAGATCGATTTCAGGATGGTGTCCGGGCGCAATGAGAGGACAGGAGTTTCCGCCGAAAAGCAGCGTCGGCGCCATTGAATGTTTGTCGTCGTTCCGGATCGCCGCTAGGCGGCGTCCGGCATAACGAGACTGGAAACTTGGTCTGCATCGCCAGAGGTGCGAGCGGCAACACCATGAGCGAAACGTGGATCGTCGGCATCAATCCGGTCGAAGGCGCGCTCGCCAACGATCCTTCGCGCGTACGCGAATTGCTGGTCGAGCAGGGTACGCAAAATCCACGCGTTGCGGAACTCGTGGATGAGGCTAGGCGCCTCGGTGTGCGCGTGCACACGCGCCCACGCGCGATGCTGGACAGGGTTTCCGGCCACGCGCGCCACCAGGGCGTCGCCGCGAATTACGAGGTGCCGGCGGCGAAGTCGGAACACGATCTCGCGGATTTGCTGGATTCTGAAAACGCGCTGTTCCTGGTGCTGGATGGCGTCACCGATCCGCACAATCTCGGCGCCTGCCTGCGCAGCGCGGCGGCGGCCGGCGCCACGGCCGTGATCGTGCCGAAGGACAGGGCAGTCGGCATTACGCCGGTGGTGCGGCGCGCCTCGGCGGGCGCGGTTGATCGCGTGCCGCTGGTCGAAGTGACCAACCTCGCACGCGCGCTGCATGGGATGAAAGACGCCGGCGTGTGGTTGACGGGGCTCGCGGGTGACGCGGAAGCCTCGCTGTACGATGTCGATCTCAAAGGCAAGGTCGCGCTGGTGATGGGTGGTGAAGGCGAGGGCATGCGGCGGCTCACGCGCGAGGCATGCGATCACCTGGCGCGCATTCCCATGCCTGGCGCCACGGAGAGCCTGAACGTGTCGGTGGCGAGCGGCGTCGCGTTGTTCGAAGCGGTGCGGCAACGTGGAGGCAAGTCATGAGCATCAATATCACCATCGACTGGACGGTCATCGTCGGGCTCGTCGGCATGGTCGTTACGCTGCTTGCCTATTTCCTATTGCAGGCGCAGAAGCTGCATGGCAACGGCCTGATCTATCAACTGATGAACGCGGTCGGTGCGCTGGGTGTAGCACTTTCGCTGTTGTTCGGCACGTTCAACCTGTCCGCGTTCCTGCTGGAAGCGATATGGTTCGTGATCAGCATTTACGGCATCGTGGTGGCGCGGCGCATCCGGTTGCAGTAGCCATTCAACGTTGCTTGCGCGATGGTTTCGCCGCGGACTTGCGTTTGCGCGTCGTGTCGTGCCGTTGTTCGCGAAATGCCGAGTTGTATCCCGCGATTTCGTTGCGCAATGCTTTCGAGGCGGCAGGCAGCTTGCCCGCAGCGATGGCTTTCTCCATGCGTTGCATCAAGTCCCAGTCGTGGTAATCGCGGTAAGGCTTGAGGTCGAGGTCCTTCGGAACCTTCTTCAGGCCTTCGTCGCCGACGCTCTTCACGTATCTCTGCATGAATTGGTCGTATGCGCGCCACGAAATGCGTTCGGCGCGCACTGCGGCTTCCTCGGCGCGTGTCGCGATCTGGTGCGCGTGCAGGTAGTGCAAACCGAGTTGGTCGATCAAGCTCTTCTCGATTTCCTCGTGCATGATCAGGAACCGATCGACTTCGATGGTGCGTCCGCGATACTTGAAGCCGGTCGGCAGGTGGCGGTCGATGTAGATGGTCTTGCCGTCGACGCTGTAGCCGGCGAGATACGGAACGTCGTGGCTGCGATCGAGCTTCTTCACGCGACGCAGGATCGCATCCAGCGCGCGATCCAGCATCAAGCTCGAAACCAACCAGTCCGGCGCATGCAACTTCCGGTGCGGCGCGTCGGGGTGGCAGGCGCGGTCGAAGTGCATGCGACATCGCTCCGGGTGGCAACGGCGCGCAGCATACGCCGCTCGGCGGGTGCGGCGGTTATGCTTCGCGCCTTTGCATCGATACAGCATGATGGATAAGCGTTACCAACGCATCTACGCCGCGATCGCGGCCATTCCGCCCGGTCGTGTCGCCAGCTACGGGCAGATCGCGGCGCGTGCAGGATTGCCGGGCCGCGCGCGGCTGGTGGGTGCCGCGCTGCGCGATACGCCGGATGGGCTGGAACTGCCATGGTTCCGGGTGCTGCATGCCAACGGCACCATCGCGCTGCCGCGCGGCAGCCGCGGATTCCGCGAACAGTCGAAGCGCCTGCGTGCGGAAGGGGTGGACGTACGCGATGGCCGGGTGCCGATGCAGGCATTCGGGCTCGATGCCAACCTGGATCGCGCCCTGTGGGGCATCGGCTGAGTCCGGATGCTTGACGGTTTGTGCGGTGGCCGGTCTAATACGCGGTTCGTGATCGCGAATCCACGCAATGCGGACAGCGCAGGCGATCGCGCTGGTCGGCCAGGTAGCTCAGTTGGTAGAGCAGAGGACTGAAAATCCTCGTGTCGGTGGTTCGATTCCGCCCCTGGCCACCATTTCGGAATCTCACC